>Ga0126339_10002519_pt1 | contig 13162 bp, 9 predicted proteins | sample OrbTmetagenome_2_FD_92532 | JGI IMG/M metagenome (GOLD analysis project Ga0126339, IMG submission 92532) | Coral microbial communities from Petempiche,Puerto Morelos, Mexico - Orbicella T R C metagenome | ecosystem: Host-associated > Invertebrates > Cnidaria > Coral | place: Petempiche,Puerto... | reverse complement strand
AAGAATATGAGCGAAATCGAATTTTCGACCCTTGCCGCGAAATTAAGAATTTGTCTGATTTTTACAGGCAGGCACTCTTAATAACCGAGAGTAAGGTCGTTACGGGAAAATCTCAGACTGAGGCCTTGCCATATTGACCAAGCGATAGCGAGGTCAATACGGTAGGCCGAGGTTTGAGATTTTCCCGTAACGACCGAACGGTCGAGGTTATTAAGTTGTTTATTATATGGCTCATGAATTTAATAAAGAAAAGAAAAAATTATTCGAGCGGAAGTCGTCAATTTACATCCGGTGATGCATGCATTTACCAATTCATTCATTGTCTCAAACCCAGGGCAAAACTACACAGTCAGTGACCTTTACGTATTCTGTGAAAAACACACATTTCTTTATGGGAAAAATGATTGTCACAGCCTCAACAAGGTATTTTAGTACCGTGGTGCCAAAACTTGATGGGGGAGTTTTTCCGACTTTCGTGGCGAAATGTCAACGCATATAGAAAAGACAGAAAGTGCTTCAAAATAGTCCAAACCAAGGGTCTTCCGGTGAAAGAAAATACTAATGTTTCAGAATGTACTGCTCAGAATAACTCAATCTCCGCATCACTTTGGACAACATATCTTCACCTTCTTCATTCTGGGATTTATGGATGAACTTTTCAAGCCTTGTGAACGTCTAAAACTACCTGCAGTTATCAGAAACAGTGCTACCAACAGAAACCGCCCGATTGTTTATATTTGATGATCCTGGAAGCTGATTTACACTTGCTTGTGTTAAAGCGAGGGAATCTATTTGATAAGAACTGTTGCGGAGTTCATTATTTCAGTAATTGTTGTGATTAAGATGATGACTTATAAGTTTCTTAGTAGTGTTCTGCTCAGGATGCATGACAGATCTGCCGATGGTGTTTTTCACTTAGCGATTTTAGCTTTACCAGACTTGGTAAACTTAGATTGTTTTTCACCAGTGCCCGCCAAGGTTCCGGCTGGTAAGTCAAAAACGACTTCCATATAAATTTTGTTAAGGAAAAATCTCTAAACTTCTAGCAACTCGGATTAAATTTACTTTCTCTTACTGTTTTTAATCGGCTTTCATCGTTTCAATGCGTTTGGATTTTCAGAGCCGGGCCCGTCTTCCTAATTTGCATAATCCGTAATCGGCCCGTGGGCATTACAGCTGCATAATGACCGTTCAGATCTCGTTCTTAGCCAATCAGAACGCGCGTTATATTGACCACAAGCCAAAGCCATATAATAATATTATTTTAAAATTCTCCATTCACTTATTTCAAACTTGTTAAGTCAAACAATCATAATGAAGTTATTGTATATGTTCATAGACATTGTCTAGTCTACATGTAATAAATGTATAGGCTTTAGCAGCTATTAATAATACCATCTGCTACTGAACTGAGTGAAGGTGCTATACCAGTACTTTCTTTTCAAAATTTTCTTACATTTTCACCTCATATTTAACTGTCAACTCAGTGTAAATAAAGAATTTTACTGAAACTTGCAAAAAGAAGTCAAAGACGATTTACAGCATATCTATCAATCACTGAGAAAACTACTTTTACACAGCTTCTTACCATCTTCCTCTCGTGCACGTTGTTATAGAGACAGTGTCGAAAATGGTGGCTGTGACTGGAAACATTAAGAGGGAAGAATGGTGTGAAGTTCGACATGTTGGTCAGTCACGAGATACTGGTTACGTTGAATTGCTCCTTTGGCCAACAATTTAGACAGCAGCCTGCCCAGCAGCGAAAATTCCAACCACCACCTTAGTCTGAGGGGAAAAATACAACTCTTCCAAAATAGCCAAAAAAACTGAACAGTGCGCTATCTGCTACAAATTGGAAATCTTTGGGTTAATCAACTAAACGAAACAGACAACCTCGTCCGTGCCGACGCCATGTTTTTGCAACTTGTGTCCAGGCTATCCCGGTATTTTGACATAGCGTTGCATATTACGTAAGCACGTTTTTTTGCGATACAGCGATGAACACTTCTAGGAAATGTTGTATAAAATTTTGCATCCTTCCCAAGCTATTTCGCCCGTTTAAAAGGTCAAATCATAGATTTTACGTTCCCACATGCGAAAGGTCAGATAAAGAAATCGTAAAAGTTGCGCAGGATCTCGACGATCACATCGCAAATAGTCGAAATTTATTTGTCATAACTGGTGCCGGCATTTCTACTGAATCTGGAATACGAGATTACCGATCAGAAGATGTTGGTCTCTACGCCATAAGTGACAGTCGACCAATTCAGTACACCGATTTTATTAACAGCGCTGCAAATAGGAAGAGGTATTGGGCAAGAAATTATGTTGGATGGCCGGAGTTTTCTACTAGAGAGCCTAATGGAGGCCATTTTGCTCTTGCACAGCTCGAAAAACTGGGGAAAGTTCATTGGCTCGTAACGCAAAATGTCGACGCTCTCCACACCAAAGCTGGTTCTCAAAGGGTATCAGAGCTTCATGGCTGTTCACACAGGTGATAAAGGTGGTAGTCTGCGGTTAACTCGTACCATGTAGTATAGTATTACTGTTCAAAGTCAGATGATCTTGACCTTGCAAAGTAATTTCGTTCCCAGATCTCTTGTGGACATCTCAATTGACACTCAATCAACACTCGATCAACAGTCGGTTGATAGTTTGTCAAGTGTCAACCAGCTCATATGCATCATTCGAAAATTAGTTGACTCTCGACTGACTGCTGACCAAGATGTCAATCAAGTGTCAAGCGAGTGTCAACCAAGGTGTCGATGGAGTTTCAATCAAGGGTCGATCGTGGCTATCGATTGAGGGTATCAATCCATGTATCGATTGACACTCGACTGCAGATGCCTTTAGTATATACATGATCCAAGGTTTCTCTCTCTTCCCATTGGGAACATTCTATACAATTTGCTCACCCCTCTGAAATGTAGTTGCTAGTTACTGGAAACTGGAATTAAATGGGAAGCCCCAACTCTTTTGGTTGATTTGCTTAAGTATGGTAAAACACAACTGCATTATTAAAGTGATGCTCTTGCCAACTGCTTCCTTTGGAGAAATTTAATGGTAACAGGTAAGCACCCCAGAATGACTCATCATCTGTTCTGCGTGCCTGTACATGTCAGAGTCTGCCAAGAAAAGTTAAATCTGGTTTCAAGCCTAGTTAGGTTCCCAGGCAAATGTTAAAATTAATAGAGGTCTTGTTACTCTTCCTGTGGATGGAACACTTCTCTGACTAGCGTGTTAATGCAGCCCTGCTACCAATTTGAATATTGATTCCTGGATTGCGAGAGAGGCACTCTAGGAGTGAGGTGTAGAAATGACCCCAGTTAGGGCTCAATCTCAGACCTGTCGATTCGGAAGGAAAGAAAGAAGGAAGAAAAGCCGGCAGGGCAAGCAAAACAAGACCATACGTCCTCCCCCACCCCCCTGGCTCAAGGTCTGGTTCTGCCACTGCATGAGGTCAGTAGTTGAACTTGTGAAAGGAAGTCTGTAGTGCCTTCAGTAGAGTAGGGTTTAATGAATAGCATACTTAACATTCAGGCAATTATTATTGAGTCAAATTATATTGCTTTGAAGGGTGGTTTGTCTAGGATGCAAACAGCAAACCTCTCGACATGATCTTCAACACAGAATGAAAGAGCTTAATCCTACTTGGGAGGCCGTTACAGAAAGTCATGCCCCAGATGGCGATACATTCCTCACAGATGAAGAAGTGAGCGACTTCACAGTCCCTACCTGTCTCAACTGTGGTGGAATCTTGAAGCCTCAAGTGGTGTTCTTTGGAGATTCAGTTCCTAAAGAGACCGTGTCTTTTATTCATGAACGATTGCTTGAATCAGATTCAGTTTTAATAGTAGGTTCTTCAGTTGAAGTGTATTCATCATATCGTTTTGTTCATACCGCCTGGCAGCAGAACAAGCCAATAGCTATTTTGAACATTGGTCCAACAAGAGCTGATAAATTAGCCTCAATTAAAATGTCAGCCACTGTGGGTGATGTGTTACCAAGACTAAAAATCTTATCAGCTGCTACTGGTATTAACCATGCAAGAAAACTGTGAAGCATGGCAATATATTATATGGGTGTAACAAGGCATGGTCAAATTCTAGTTAACCTTTTACATGCATCTAGATATCTCCTGAATATTATTTCCTCTAATATTAATTGCCCAAGTATGTAGGCTTGTTTCCCAGCTGCTGTTAGTGGCAGAAATTGAGCCTACCCAGGATGCAGCTTGGCTCAATGTAAAAAGATTTTACTAAAATTATATTCACTAACACTATACAGTCACTTCGTAAATTTCTCTGATCTCTCAAATAAAGTCTTATATTTCATGGAAACCTTGCTGCTGTCAGACTTCCTGTGCTTAGCTGGTTTATCAAGTGTCCCAGAACAAGCTGATCAAAATCACATTTTGCCGTAATATGTTATTGCATTGCTTTCCACCAGCAATCAACTGCACTTTTTGTGTACAAAACAGACTGCTCATGGAACATACATGTACATGTGCTGTACATTATAGTTATGTTAACTTGCCTTGTTGCAAATAATGTCAACTGTAAAGCCTGGTTCACAATAATATTGTAAGACAAACACAAGTGCAAGCATAATCACAAGGATGTCCACACTAGTGGCACACCTACGTGCAGTGCGAGTAACAGTGGAGACACAAGATGGCGATTGATAGAATGGTTGCACTTATTCTTGTCCTTATTTCATGCCAGTTCCCATATGCAAAATAGTGGAATAAGCAGGAGAGCAAGAACAAGAAAAAGGAAAATATATCTTTTTCTTGCGCTTATGCTTGTGCTTATTTCACCTTGGTGCACAATAGTGTTTTCTCGTGTTTATGCTAGTGCTTGCACATGTACTTATCTCACAAGTGTGAACCAGGTCAAGGATCCATATAATTTAGCAGTTGTCATTTGTGTGGTCACCCAGAATGACTTTAAAGGTAAGTTTTGAGAAGCAACTTTCCTTCATTTTCTGAAGAAGTACCTACATTTTGGATGTCCATCAATGTTATTATTATGTGCTAATTTTATTATTTGATCTTTTGACACCATTTATATGTACAGCTTTATGATGTACCTTTACAAAAGTTTCTAGGCTCAATATTAAATCATACTAAAACCATACTAAAGCTTCAAGTGGGGGAGAAGTAACTGGTACAGATGTTTCACGATATCTTCACTCTCAACGCAAAGAAACAGTTCTCTGAATACATGCAAGCGAGTTGGAAGATCTGATAGCTTCACATTCAAAAGGTATGAAAGGCTATTCACACAGAGTCGTGGGGAGTTCAGTTGAAGACCAATGGTACAAATTTGCACAATATTGGTAGTGCTGATTAGAGTGACTAGGAACGTCTCACAGATAATTCTCAGTTGATCTAACATGAATCTATCTGAAAAAGTTAAGAGTTCTAAAAAGAACTGTACTTTGGTGTCCATTCCTTGAAGGTTGCCAACTTTTCTCTGTAGCACTTCACAGCAGCATGACACAGAGGACAGCATTTTAACACAGCTCTGTTCCTTACTAGGCAGAATGTTGCATCCATACATGTGATGAACAGCAAATTCAAAGACACCTGTAGAAACATCTGGAATTGGAATGACAGACTGCATTGACTCAATGAAACAACTTGACAGCATAGCAGTAAAGACATCAGAAGCTGACTTCATGACTTCCTTATGTGCAGCAATGATATCTCCACTGTCCATCTGAAATGCCACATCATGAGGACCATTGATATTTTCATTGTAGGGACATGAGGAACAATCCCGCTCATTTTTGATACAATGTTCTGCATTCTTGGAGAGCAACAGCAGTGACTTACTAGCATTCACTTTCAACTTTTTCACTTGGTGTAGGTCAGCAAAAGCATCTGTGTTCATTGCTTGAGGATCATGGATTTTGTCATCTGCAGGTTTAGTCAGTCCATTAGAAATGTTAACTTCTTCCTTCTCATCAACCTCTGCAGGACATGTTACTTGTAAATCATTGGCCAGGACCACCAGAGACTCCACAGCCATTGTAAAGGTCTCGCCATTTGCAGCCACTGATTTGAACAAATCACAAAACATCCTCAAACCCTTCCTTTCAACAAGCATTTGCTGCTTCAATTTTTTGGTCCTAGAGATCAAATGAAAGATAAAAAAGTTACACTATAATTGAACTTCACTGAACAGTACATAAATTAATTAAACATGTATATGACATGCGTCAACATGGACAACTATGAGATCTACATTGTAAGGGACTCAAAATATAAACAGAGAAGTCATTAAATGACTCACAGTATAACTACACCTGTATATCTGGTGTATCAAAAAGTAAATTCAATTCAATCAAGCTAAAATAATTAATCTAATCAACTGACTCTTCTTTTCCTTTTCTTTTTGTATTCCATCTACTTTGCAGTATGTGTAATTGTGTAATGTACAATTCATGTACTGGGGGGGAGCCTCCCATTTAAAAAGGACAGGGTGTTCGTCGTACCTTTTAGGGGTTAGAAAAGCGGTTTTGGTAACTCTCAGGGTGTTAAGACTTGAAATGTCCACAGCAGGAGCTTTTGAAGTAACTTTTAGGGTATTGAGCCAAAAAAATATGACAGGAGATAATGTGTCATGTAAGAATTGGTACCTCTTAGGGAAAAAAAAATTCAAGCCACTACCACAAAACAGGATCTTGGTACCTCATATACGAGGGGTGATTACTGCCAATAAAAATAAAGTTTGGGATTTTGTAATGCTCTTTGGCAATGTCGTTTTTAATGTTTTCACTGGTGTTTTTGATGTTACGAATTATGTTTAACCTGTTCTCGATTATGTTTGCCAAAACGTTGCTGTTGTTTTTGTTGCCCTTGTATTTGATTATTTGTCGCGAATTATGTTTTCTGCGTTAACAATTCTCTTCTGTATCTACATATTACATTGTTCTGTATGGTGTTATGCGAATTGCGATTCTATTATTCGTGTTTCAAATTATGTTCTTCTAAATCCGGGTCTCCAGAGAGCTTGACCAAGTGGTGTGAGTGATACATTATGCATAGTTTGCTATGAAAAGAAAATTTGCACTATTCTCGCAAAGCTGCAAGATGCCCAAAGTTGAGAGGAATTGCCTTTGAGCATGGATAAATGAAATTTTACAACAATTTGCCTCATCAAACTTGCATTCTGATAGCCGGGTTTAGTGTTCCCCAGACATCAACACTCCTCGAACAGTGGAAAGTTGCCTGTGTGAGCATAGGTTAAGTATTTGACAGATGTACACCAACATGAATCATTGACAGCGATCTAGATCGATGGCCTGGTTAGGTGCATACTACAGGAGTTTCCTAATGCTGGTTACAAGAGAAGGACTGGTTTCTTACTTCTGTTACTAAAGTAGGATACGATCTGTTGTGCAACAAATCAACCCCAAGGGTTGTCTCTAGATCTTGAGATCACTGGAGTTGAACGTATTGCATCGCTGCAGTATGGACAGGCATATTTTCGTCATTTGAGGACTCTCACAGGAGATTTGATATCTGAGGAACACTAAACCGCCATTCTACCAGACATTCCACTTGTTCTTGAGGAAAAATATATTTCGGTCTACCATGCTGACCCATGAAAAGTTGTTCAGCCATATGTGCAGAAAGAGAAAGATTACAGGAGCTGAGTAAGTCATCAATTCCATGAACTCCATCAAACCTCGCAACTGTGTTATACAGAGTTTCAACAATAAAAGACTGATTCCTAGCTCTCAGAAACCAGGTTTGGTGAGGCAAATTGTAGTAAAATTTCATTTATCCATGTTTAAAGACTATTCCTCACAACTTCTGCCATCTTGCAGCTTTGCGAGAGTAGCATAAATTTTCTTCCTGCCAGAAAAATTGCATACCAGTGATTAATCACTCACGCTAGACCATAGCAGTTGAGCTCTCTGAAGACCCAGATTTAGAAGAACACAATTCAAAACATGACACAATGTGTAAATTATACAGAAGAGAACTGTTAATGCAGAAAACATAATTTTCAACGAATAAAAAGGGGCAACAAAAACAACAGCAATGTTTTGGCAAACATAATTGAGAACAGGTTAAACACAACTCATACCATCAAAAACACCCGCATTGGCAAACAGCAAAACAAAATCACAAACTTAATTTTAGCGGGAATCACCCCTCATACTCTTTGGGGTTCTTTTCAAAATTTCCGACAAGCAGTCCCGTCCTTTTTGTGTGGAAGTTCCCCCTGCCCCTGGGACATGTACATTCTCATTTACATCATGAAGTGCATGTAGATCATGATTTTTGCCAGTTACTTTTGACAACCCTGGACTTGGTAACATTTTGGGTAATTGTCGAGGAAAAGGATGTTATTCATCGTAGTAGATGCAATAATAAAATGTATTATCGTTTGTCACACGATGTAGTCACTTTAGATGGAGATCGCGATGTTTCGACTGCTTACTGCTTGTCTTCTTCAGGCAATAAGGTCGACTGATTGCACGGTATCATTTATATCACAAAGGTCAGCTGTGATTGGTGCATATCGATCCTCCTATTGTTCCATTGTTCCGACAAGTAGCTGTTCTCTCAGTGGCCCGCTGTTGTACCGTTATCCTGTTGTTGTGTTTTTTGATCATGGGCATCCATGCTTCAGGAATTTCAATTCCACTATCCCTGTTGATGTTACTAAGGTGAAGTCTTCCTGGCTGTAATGTACATGTGCAATATACATGCATCATTACAGTTTGTCGGCTTGTAGTTCCAGGATTGCCAAAAATAGCCTGATGCCAGCAAAAATCAACATCTACCTCAACATCTTAGCTAGCTACTCTGCTCTACACATGTGTACATACATGATCTTACTGGCATTAAGTGTCATTGTGTACCTGCATAAGAGTGGCAAAGCAAGCACACACTCTTCACGTTCTCCCTTTGATCCTTTGAGAAGTAAATTTTCAAGGACACCTTTTCCAAATGGAGTTTGCACTTGGGTTGAAAATGTCTCCAGTAAATGTTTCCCAGTTTCTTGGCAGTAGCTTTGGGTTGATGAAGACATGACATGGCACGTAACGCTAGCCTTGGTTTTGTCCTCCTGCTCAGTGATACTGTCTACAGAATGCATTGTGCTGCAAGGTGTCCGTAAACTCTGTCCCTCTGAACTACATGTAACAGTGGAGGGTGTATCCTCATTTGTTGTAGCTTGGCTTTCACTACACATGCAGCACAACTGATGGTGGACTGCAACCACAGCTCCATTCACAATCAAAGCCTTCAAACACAGTGGATTTGTCGCCAGACAATTAAGGAGCCTTGCACACTTGGGACTTGGATTGTCAACCAAACGAAGATAATCCAACAATGCTTGGATGCAGGGTTTGGTGACAAGAAGAGAGCTTGGATCTGTCATCTGTGAGATGCGCCATAACAACAGCATGGTATCATGACCTGGACCACGGTGATGATGTAATGCTGCTTGAGCCTTAGGAGTTAAAGGAGATGGTAAGCTTTCATTTGACATGGTTTCAGCCTGAGAGTTGGCAGAGATTACAACTGACCGATCACTTTGGCTGGCAGTAGTTCTCAATGTAAAAGAATTCTTCAAATCCAGGGTCACATTTTGGCTTTCAGCACACACAGATTCAGTGTCTCTAGGTGGTAATCCACTTGGTTCATCTGAATCATGTATAGAGGTGTTGACTGTTGGAGCTGTAGAAACATGATCAGTTGACAACACACTTGGGCGACTGGAAGGTAACAGATTTGCACCATGACTCGATGAACATGCCAGAGATGAAATACTACGGGAGTAAGTGCACACTGACACCAATGATGTTGTGTCCGTCTGTCTGGAAGCAAAGCTGAACACTGATCGTCCATGTCCTATGGTACGCACACCTGGTGGAGGAGTGGTTGGAATAGGAGATGGCTTCAGCTTCATCCCACTTCTCCTTTTAAACTTGGAAAGTTGGCCACTCACTTTTGAGTCTGATACCTCCTTTGCTATCTCTTCCACCTTTTTTAAGAAACTTTCATCCATTGGAGTATCTGCGCTTGCATCAAGAAATGCATCTTTGACTGCAGTAGCCCTTAATGAGTTTTCTAATGAAACATCAGATGTGAAAGGCAGCTGATCTGAAAATTCCTCATCATGACCGTCACACTTATTTCTGAAAGGTGCATCTGAGATGATTCTTTTCAGATGATTGACAAGAGTTGGAACCAAACCTCCATTTAGAAGAACATCTAATGCTGCCTGATAGTGCAAAAACAATGAAAATGCATGCACAATCTTTTTATTAAGAGAAAAAGTACATTTTCCTGAAGACAAGACCTTAAGGAGCAGTTCCAGTGCTGAAGATTCAAGCACCCTTACACGATTAATTCCTTCTCGGCAACAAAAACAAAGTCCTTCAATTGCCTTGGAAGTAGCATGGCCAGTTTCTTCCCTCTTAACTTGCTGAAACAAAGACTGAATTCCTCCTTCTATACCAATGCAAACACGCACATGAGCATGATGGGTCAAATTTGCCAAAGAAAGTAAAGCTGGGTGCCTGACTTTTATGGAGTCACTATTGGCAAGTTTAACAATGTATTTCACACCGCCATAGTCTTGAATTTGCTGAGCCATTTCTCTGCTACATTCTTTGGTGAGTTCTGCCACAGTTTTGATACAGCAATTCACCAGAGCTGGCTTGTCAGAATTAAGCATTTCCATGATTGTTTTCACAGCATCTAAATCTAGTACAACCTGTTTTTGTGCTGAAGTTGTGCAAAGCATTCTCAATGCTCTCAAGACTGACTGCTGGCAATCACTGTCAGATGTCTTCAATGAAAGCTTAACAAGTTCAGGAATAACTCCAAGCTCTTCCATGACAAGTACATTAAGCTCATCTTCTGCTAAGTTTGCCAGTGCTCTAGATGTCCGGTTTAAAATGCTGGTTTTCTCACTCATCTTCAACACATTAGCTATTGAAAAAGCAAAAAAACTATACTTTAAAAAGAGTAGTGTTTATTTTAACAAGTTCTCAGTATTGTGAGCCAGTGGCTTTTGGTAACTTTTGATATAATTTTATATATACAACCCTGTACACTATTTCAGCAGATATAGAGTTACATGTACATATAGGTTAACAGGTCAAGGGACTTCACGGCAAAAATTACTGATTGGATGGTGCAATTTTAACATTCCATTTAAAGTGGCTCTCTATTTACATGTACATGTAGTTTTATGGCCACATCTGTGCTGAGGATGAAAGCTTTGGTAATCTACATGTGCTCAAAGGAAAACATCAAGGTGTTTTGATATTCTATGACAACAGTATGGCCACAGAAAGCAAAAATTGACAAGCCCATAACATTCAGCGGACTGGTTATTACTATTTTCAATCTGACCAGGGCCCTGTTTCTCGAAGGTCCCGAAAAGTTTTCGCACCCGAAAAGCCATTGCAAAATCTCAAACCTTATGACTACAGAGCTGTTTCATCCATATATTCTTAATATGAGCAGAGGTTCTCTTCATACAAGAAGTTTCAGTTGATACACCTCTGTCTTTAAATACAGATTAACTAAAAATGCCATTGCAAGCCCAAAAAGTTTCTGGGGCTTTCAAGAAATAAGGCCCCAGTTTTCATGTATATAAAATTTGAGCAAAAATAATTTTAAACAACTGCCAGACAAGTAGAGCTGCTACTCTTTTTTGTAGTTGAAAATATTCTGTGCATGTTTAAAACACGAAAGGACAAAATGACCAAATGGCACTATGGCTAGCCTAAATAGTTATAGGTTTATAGCCTAAATATCACTGACTCAACATAGCAGTGGTTAGCTCTCAACTATACAGGTTAACCCTTCCAGACACCCATATCTTACATTGACTGCTACCTGTAGTGCCATTTTGTCATTTCATCATATTGTGTATTAAACAAGCCCTGAAGTTCTGTGTGTGTACAAGTATCTGACCAGATTTTACAAACTTTAAAATTTTGGAAGATTTGTTTAGGACTGAAGCTGAAGATACACGACTTGTTTGGTTGTGTCGATTTTTTCTCTTAAATAACTTAATTGCTTGACTGATTTTTCACTGGCACATAAAAAAGTTTTGCACATACTTGTACTTCCATTACTAGATGATTAAAACCAGTTTTGTCCAAATGTCTGCTACTTAACGAGTCAACAACCAGTTCAAAATTAAGGTCAAGAAAGGTCATAGTTTTTCACTATACGGACCGTCCCTAAGCCGGCAAATAACATGTTTTTTTTTGACCTACAGTAAATTTGTTTTACAGATTACAAATGGGTTTGTTTATGCAACTTTGTCATTGAATTGGCTTGCGTGCTGTCTACTAACAATTTGTAAAAAATCTTCGCAACGAGCGAGTAACTCAGATAGTAGACAAAGAAAGATGAATTAAAGAACAGATTTTTTTTGAACTACTTTATGTTAGCTGCATTTATTTCACCAGTTAAGTTCTCCAAAACTTGTTTTTGCAGTGTGAAATTTCATGCGAAGTTTGAAGTTTTACTACAAAATCAATTTCTGTCAGTCGCTGCTATTAAAATCACTTGAAATCAGACTTTTCTACCCTAAATTGAATTGCAGAAAACGAGGGAATTCGTTGAGTGTATTCTACAGAAATTCTTCTAAATACGGCAACGATCAGAGGTAAACTCGACTGAAATTGGCTCAAATTGTACAGTGAGAGAAACACAGGATTACACACCATTACAGCGCCAAGCTACACACAGCAAAGCAAACTCTCACAACTTCAAAACACTCGATTGAATTTACTTACAGTGACTTGCCTTGCCATTTTAAAGTGAACAGAGATAAACTTGCATTGACTAATCATTGAAGGAAGTGTAAAAAAGGCAAAAGATTGACAATTACCGCTAACTTTTAGGAGCGAAATTTAGGAACCATAGTTGTTACAGTGGGGAAAAAATCTGGCCCATGGGCTGTATTGTAAAAAGCTGGACCAGTCACAAGCACGTGATTAGCCAATCATATTCGAGGATTTAGGATTCCGGCCCGGTTATTTATTTTTTATTTATTTATTTATTTATTTATTTATTTATTTATTTATTTATTTATTTATTTATTTATTTATTTATTTATTTATTTATTTATTTATTTATTTATTTATTTATTTATTTATTTATTTATTT
>Ga0126339_10002518_pt1 | contig 13162 bp, 6 predicted proteins | sample OrbTmetagenome_2_FD_92532 | JGI IMG/M metagenome (GOLD analysis project Ga0126339, IMG submission 92532) | Coral microbial communities from Petempiche,Puerto Morelos, Mexico - Orbicella T R C metagenome | ecosystem: Host-associated > Invertebrates > Cnidaria > Coral | place: Petempiche,Puerto... | reverse complement strand
TCAGTCTTTTTCGCGATCTTCTTCGCTACTTCTTTGCCTGTTAATTCTTGCTTTCTGTTTTTTGCTTCAGTGCAACCCTGTCTTAAAAATATTAGATCAACCTCCGCTATCGTTTTTCTTAAAAATCCCGCCAGGAAAAATGGCATTCTCCCGCTACAAACCGAGGGTGCATGTCTCTGTCAACCTATTAGCTGGAGTATGGCCGCCATCTTGCGCGACTCCGTCGTCGTCGTCGTTGTCGTCGTCGTCGCCGTCGTGCGTACGCGCCCACGAGCAATACCGCTAGCCATGATAACCATGAGAAAATCAATTCATGGGTTTCCTTTTCTTCCCTATATGGGTATGGGACACCGCTTGGCGGCCCTTCGGGCCGCCGGAGCTCCGCTATTAAAAGTTTATAATATGCTCTAAAATGTGTGAATTTAAGCGACCTTTGCTTGAATGCACGCTGATTTCCTATTTCTCCAACGAGTGTTCACATCAATTGGATTTCCGCATTCACTAGCCTGCGAAGCAGATGTATTTCCAGCTATCACTTGGCCTCCCACACTGACGCTCTTTGGACTTCCTCCCCCACGAAGGCTGGTTATAACTAATGCATAAGCACAAAATAAAGCATTTAAATTTTGGCAATTAGAAAATTTTCGAAGAAAAGTTGCCCATTACTCATATATCAACATCTTTCTGTCTGTGTGTGTTGCCAGAGGCATATAAACCCGGTTGTGTTCGCTAATGCGCTAGTGAAAACGCTGTTTAAATCAGTAACGGGTCACAAAACTGCGGCTCGGTTCTTTTCTCTATAGAGCGTTCCCACTCACGTGACCAGCAGCCATGCAAATTTATTGGAACGAAAGAAAGTGTTTACATAAGAAAAGAGTTGAACCCTCACAGGATTAGTTTGGGACACTAACACGGCCGCCGTTTCATTTTTTTGGAACACCGCTGTGGCTGCCGTGACCTCATGCGAAAACGCTCTACATTGCTGGGGAACAAACTTCAAACGAAACAAAACAACCAACCAATTTAACCTTTTCGACCACCGCACAGTGATGCTATAATCTTTGAGACATGACTTACTTCAAGGTTTGTTGGGAACACCGTAAAGCAAACTGACCAACGCGTTCATTTTCAGTCAGGTTTACTTGTATGTGATTTTATTATATTTAACTTTTATTGTGTTTTCAGAGATGCTGTTCGCCACAGAGATACATATACTTTGATTCGGTATGAACTATCATGTCATTGACTCAGTTCAAACAGGGGCACCCAACGGATCGTTTTGATAAATTATCTGTTTGGAAGGCCTTTAATCCCCTCTGATTCTCGTAAGAGAATTGTCACGAACTTTCGTGATATGAGAAATTTAATGTCTGTTGTTTTCGGATTGTTAAAAATGACGTTTTGGGTACGGAAAAAGGTCAGCCATCATTTTCGGAAAGGCGATAAGACCTAAGGTTTTCGAGAAATGGACAAAAAAGCCCTTATAAATTCGAGAATACTCAAGTTTCCCTGGAATAACCGAACAGATAAAATTTGTATAGCCTAACCTAAAATTAACCTACAGAGCTTTAAAAGTACTCCAGATAGCCTAAAACAGCGTTTAAAAAGCATTCGAGAGAAAACGGTCGTTGGGTAACCCTGTTCAAAACTTCACGACACCCGTGCGGTTGAAATCACATTCTGCTTACTCGCTGATTTCTTCCATTCGACTGTCGTGTCCCCTTTTCCTCGGGGACAAACGATGAGTCCTTTTAAAATCACAGTTTTCACGTAATTTCATGGCGGTAGATAATTATATGATCGTGAAGCATTTTCAGTTCACGCCCATTCGCTTCCACGTAGCGTTTTCTGCAAGACCTGGAGTTGATTGACAGTCCTCAAATTGTCTCGTCACGTTGACGTCATTTCCTGTTTCAATTCTTCCGTTAACTTGGACGCAAGAGATTGCAGTGCTTTTCCCGCGGGTGATTCTGGGTAAGTTTGGAAAATGTTCGATCCTTGTTCGCAGCAAACGCAAAGGTTCTATGTAAAGAGACAAGGCGAGATCGTCAGTAAACACAATGAGAAATATTTAAATAGCTGCTAACTATGGGCTAAAAGACGAAGGACATAAATTAATAACATTGACGTTAGCCTAGCCCTCTTTCCCAGCTCATGCCGCGGGTTTGGTTGACTGACGCCAGGCTCCAACGCTTCTAACTCGGGTAGAAGTTGCTTAGCGGCGGGGAAGAGAAGGTAACAAATTAATGAGATACGGGTTATTTGGGGGAAAATTAATGGGAAATGGGATATCAGTAACGGGATGTGGTATACTCGAAATCCGCGCCCCCCCCCCCCCCCCCCCCCCCCGCAACACTTAGAGGTTTCAGGAATCCCGACGGGTTAGGAACCCAGGTTCTCCCAGACACCGATCAGGCGCTTTAACCTCAGAGCTAGAGAGAGGCTCATGGTATGCTAGGCTATTTACTAGGTTCATATGCGACAAGCGTCCTGCATCCTACTCAAAGACTTGGTCCATGTGTTGAGCTAAGGAATCAAACAAAATGTAATGTAAATAGGCTAACCTAGCGGAGACACAGACAGTTTGTTTACATCTTACCTGGTCAAGTGGAATCTTGCCAAGGAAACGAAGACCATATTCATTCGCGAGCTTGTCAGCACCGCCAGATGAAAACAGGTCGGAGCATTCCTAAACAGGAATAAACATTTCATCTTACGGTGGTTTTATTTTCAACTAGAGTAACTACCATTTCCCGCTGCAGAACTTAAACGTCCCGATACTTGAATTTTGTAATCTTGAACTTTTGATTTTTATGCCTTATCAGGGCTAAGACTTAGTTTGGTACATGGAAAAGCCAACGTAGCCAGAGATAATCTTCACAAAGCATTAATTTGGTGGGGAAATATGTCAAAGTTAGTCTCAAAATTGGGGAAGCTATGATTATATGTGCGTCCTTTTTTACTTTTATTTGTGTATTTTTGTTTTGTTTTGTTTTGGCCTCGTGCTAAGTTGTTCTGGAAGTATTTGGAGGCTATTTACTCTAAACCGATTATGATTCTAAGTGCAAGTTTAAACTCGTTAACAGTTAAATCGAGTCTTGATTGAGACTCTGTAAACCTCCACTGGGTACAGCTAAATCTATTATAACACCTTTGGACGAGCGGCAATTCACCAAGACCGCCTTAGACGTAGTGTAAGAATTTCGCTCTAATACGGACCCCCTTTCACCCCTGTAAATTTGCTTCCTGTCGAATTATCTCATATTACTGCCCCTGAAATTTAAGGCCCAATGATGCAGCGCGCGCCGCGATCTCTTTCAAAACAAACTTCGTTGCATTAAGGATGAAGTGAGCCTTTAATAGGTGTCTCAAAGAGTAGATTATGTACCTGACAGTAAGGGCAAACGAAGCCACTCATATTCTCGACGATGCCCAGGACTTTGACATCCATCTTACGGCAGAAGTTGAGTTCTTTACGGATCGTAGCCAAAGCTACGTCTTGGGGCGTGGTGACAAGAATTGCACCGTTTGGATTGACGTTCTTCAGCGCTTTGACAACCGTGAGATGTTCGTCTGATGTCCCAGGCGGCGTGTCTGAAGAGAGAAACAAATTGTAGATCTACCTATAACGTAACGTGTGAGAAGTGGCCTTATGCCGAATGTAGGCTTGCGCCATACACACTTAGCCGGAGAAATTCCAAAACGCAACAATTACTTGTGTTTGAGAAAAACTTGGTCAAGAAAATCGCACGACTGTTATCATTATCCGTTTTTGAAAAGCTCAATTTTTAAAATGTTCTCCGTTCACACTACAACGCAAAGCCGGCGTTTTAAAATTCCTCCGAATTGAAGAACGTTTTCTCTTTTTTAGACGGTGGGCCTAACCGTTACGGTAGAAAAAAAGCTGCGTTTTCAAATTTTTCCGGCTTAATCTAGATTGGGTCTTAAACACTGGATCTAGCGGCCTTGGTTCAAGCAATGGCCGGAACATTGCACAATATATTTATCCTAACTCTCACTGCCTCGTTCATTCAGGAGTCAAATTAGTTCTGATGAACTATTTGGTGCCTGATAGAATATTTGCAGGGCTGCATGGGGGCGGGGGGAGGGGGGGAGGGGGCATACCCCTAAATGGACAAGCAAAGCTTAAGGTTAAAAGGTTAAGACCACTATGCATTACTTACCAAAGATAAGAAAATCCAGTCTTCCCCAGAAGGTATCTTTCAAAAATTGCTTGATTAATCCTACAAAAACAATTTATCATTGCTGAGTAGAAAACTGATAATAAAAAAATCATTCGTTGGCCGTTTCTTTCCGAGAAGCTTGAAAATAAGGAAAGGAAAGAGGTTCTTGCGCACCAAAAGTGGACTGGCAGTACGTTTGCAGTAGTTCAGGTGTGCGCATTCACTGCGTACGAACTACAAGTACTACACATTCATGATCAGCACATGTACAGGATTGTTACCTGTTTTTCGTGGTCCACGCCATATTATCCTACAAACAAAAACAAATTGTTGCTTCAGTGGCTCTGTTGCTTCATAGCGTAATGAAATTATAAAATATTGAGATTATGGGTTTTAAAAGCATGCACAACGTCCTGATGTCAAATTGAAAAAGTCTGGCAGACATTTTCAAATTCTATTCTCGTGTCTTGGTAAAAAACCGCTCAAAGTTAATTACAATTTGCTTTCCGTTCAATAATTCACTTAGGGGCCATCAATATGCTAAAGTACAAGGACTTTTTGACCAAAAATGGTCCATTTTAATAAGGCTGACTTTATGTTTAGAACGGGACTGCATTACCGTGTGTTGTCGCCACAAAGTTGAAAAAATCTTTAAAATCATTGCGCTGCTTTGTACCAACAATTCTGGTTCTATCATCTGAATACTGCAGTCAGAAATTAAAAATATGTTGACGGCCCCTTAATGACTTCATCTTGGTGCATCAAGCTCAGAGCGAGAAAAAAGCCCGGGAATTTCAAAATCTGAGTGTGAAGAGCATGAGGAAAAAGAGTGCTCACAGGCTCATGCTTTGTGCTGGGAGTACTATCAAGTGCAAAGAACTTTGAGAAAGTCTACAATGTTTATTGTTTTATGGCTTATTAGTGACAGGAGAGTTTGGCAAAAGCAAGGGCTCATAGTTTTATTTAGGGCTTGAACTTATGAATGAGGTAGTTTTATAAAGTCGGTGTTTAGACTATTATACAATTATTATCAGGAACAGTACATTTCCTCCAAACTTACGCACTATCTGTTTTCTGCAGAAGGGAGCCCACTGACATGACCTTCACATCAAAATGAGGAGATCTGAGACAGAATAATACGATCATCTGATTGGTTGGAAACCTACAGTACATACGATACTACTTGACGGTACCATCCAACAAACAGGATTTTTCTCTTTTTTTTCCTTTTTTTTTTATTTGTGGAAACAGAAACCAGTCACCAACATTGCTGTTTTTCAAGACCAAACAACAGGATAATCACACTACAGATTAGCACGTCAACAGGCTCTCTAGCTAAGGATGGGATAGAGATAAAGCAGGAAGAATGAGAAGAGAAGAGAGGAGGATGGGAATGTATGTTATGCCCCACCCCATCACATCAACCCCTCCTTGGCCACTTCACTCACAGCCAGTCCTTCTCGGCCATTCAAGCTGCAGTCAGATCCTCACAGCCAGAGCCTGTTCACAGCCTAACTACAGACAAACTATAGCTTCTTACTTGAGGGGAGTCCAGCCATAAGGAGAATTAATGACTTGTTTCCCTGCTACTGCCATTAACTTGGGTACACTGGGACCACAGATGTCCAGATCAACAAGTCCCACCTACAGAACAGGTAAACAAAAATTAGAACTCCAGCGTATGTGGAAGGTGCCACGGCCAGATTGTTAGCATGCTGGACTTCGAATTAAATGGTCCAGGCCGAGATCTGGCATGGATGGCAGGGTCATTGCATGAGCCACTTTAGTCTTGCAGTGCCCCTCTCCACCTGAGAGTATAGAGGGGTAAGGTAATGTCTCCATACCAGCAAAGTGGCTCATCAGGCCAGTGCTTATCTCCAGTCTCTGTAGCATGAAGCAACTAGGAGTATTTCTACTTCCCCCTGAATGGTATGCTAGCCCATTGCAGGGTTACTCCCGGCATTAAATTTGCTGGTGCCCATTTACACACCAGGGCCGGATTGTTCGAAAGCCAGTAAACGCTAACCCAGGATCAAAAATTAACCGATGTATCAATTTTTCTTGTATTAAAAAATAATGTTTTTTTGTGCCATCTTTTTGTGCGTTTATTGTTCATATACTGTATATGTATTTTTCTCTTTTCTACTTTTTTGATCTCTACTGTAATTGATATGTTGTGTCAATTGTTTGTACATGTCTGTGACCAACACGAAAGCCTATGCTACTTTGGTCACTGAGCACATTTTATTTTGGCCATGTATTGTTATATTTCTTTTCTCTTTTTAATTGATGTAATTTCTGCAATACTGCTAATGTTATAGTTTTTGTAAATAGTGCATAAGAATAAAAAAATCTGAAATCTGAATTTTACTTTAGTATACTTAGTTTCAAAAGTGTTATGAAGACATTCAAGGCATCATGCTTCAAAAATTGTACCTTTTTACCCATGTTAGCAAGTGCCATGCTAAGGGTTGCAGCTAAACTTGATTTTCCCACACCTAGAGAAATACCAACAATACCATTTATAAAGTTACTCTGATAACAAGTTTTAATGGCAATAATGAACACATTTTCCATAAGAAAACTTTGTCCATTTATACAGTTTGGAATGCACCTGTATAGCAAAAAAATTATAGTTCAATGTTAAAGTTGTATCAAAGAATTTTTCTAAGTCAGGGTGAGTAATCCTGGAATTAGTCAGGCTGCTGATTTTGAGATTAATTACATGTAAATAGATAGAGTGATTTTCAATTGAGTGTCGTAAAACCAGAACCAAACCAATTTCTGACCAGTTAGACTATTCAGCCAATCTCAAACTGCAGTAAAACCAAAACCAAAACCAAAGTATGTAATTGTCTATTAGTAATTACTTTCAGCACTCAATTGAAAACCACTCTATAAATCTTAAAACAATTAATAAATTATTACGCATAGCTACTGTAACAGTAATGATCATGATGTACATTTACAATATAAAAACTTACTAATAATTATATCAAATGATTTCAATTACAATCTCACCTCCTTTTCCTGACAATATGAGTATCTTATGTTTAACAGCATTCATTCGCAAATCAATCATCTCTTGGTCTGGGTCCACCCCACCTGTTAATAATATTCCCAGAAATACAAACACATACATGTATATATTGAGTCAAAAACATTTTCAATACAGTAACTGTACTTTAAAACAAATTGGTCAGGACTAGGTTTTATTTTACCACTGTACAATTGCTTACAAGTACACTTGTCACTCTTATTGTCCCATATTTATCTCTGGACAAAATGAATCTGAAGCATTCAAAATAAAAGAAAATAATAACCTAAAATATTAGATCTGCATGTATTTTTTTTTTACTTTAAGTTTTTTTTTTTATTATTTCATGAGTTTGTTACCAATTGAAAATACAAGAACAAATAAATTCAAATAGTCAAACAACTAACTTCAAATACATTAGGCACATAAATTCAAAATACAGTCAAACCTCCTGTAAGCAACAACCCAAAATGTCAAGCCTAGGTGGTAGCTTACAGGAGGTGGTCGCTTAAGAGAGCTTAGACCACACTACGTCAAAATTTTGCCTCATTAGCATAAGGTAACTGCAGAGACTTACCCCATGTTTTAAATGTTTTATTCATGTAAAAAGGCAATTCAAGAAAAAATCAGGCACTTCGCATAGAGAAATTTCCGTCCCTTGTACTATCCAGGAATGTGATAATGATACAACACCTTATTATCCAATTTCCGCTCGATTATCTTTTAGCTCTAAAAGTGGTTGCGGTCGCTTACAAGAAGTGGTCGCTTACAAGAGGTTCCAAATATAGCGATTTGACTTGGAAACTTTTGGTATTTTGGAAAACTGGTCATTGAGGAGAGGTGGCCGCTTACAAGAGGTGGTCGCAACTGGAGGTTCGACTGTAGTATGGGATGTGATGGGGGAAAGAAACAGAACTAGTGTTCCAATTGCAATCCAACCCCCTACTACACTCAACATACACTAAATATATACACTAAAGATAAATGCACACAAATAAGAAATGTGATAAATATATAAGAACAAAAACTAATTAAAATCATTGCCATCCCTAATGATGTCTGTGGGCAAATACAGTTATAAAGACTTGTTTTCTGATGAGTAATTAAGTTTACATCATGAACGCGATCTATGAGCTGTACCTTGTTGGCTGCAAAGATACTGTCCTGGACATCCTTGACAAACACTTGCTTTTCCTGCAAGGGCCTAATGGCAAACAGGTTTACAGATCAAAAATAATACTGTAAAAATTGTACTAGGACAAGAAATAAATAGTTAAAAAAAGAAAATAAATATTATGGTAATGTTCATCATAATCATCAGCTGTAAATTAACCAACAGTGAGGTCTTTAGCAGGGAAATTCAAACTGAGACCAAAGTGAAGGAGCACTGGCCGGATCAATACACCAAGGCTAAGGATTTGAGATTTTCCCATAAAGACCAAACATTCAAGGTTAATAAGTAGTTTTAATTATTGAATTTCAAAAATTATTATTGGTTATTATTAAATTACCTTTTGCTTTGTTTGTTCAGGCCCATAAAAAGCCATTTCCCAATAACCATAAGCCTCATTCTCAAAGCAAGTCTTGGTGCCCATCCTTTCATATGAAAATGAGACTTTGTTCACATGGAAATTAAATTCATTTTTACATGAATGACTGTGCACCAGGCCTCGCTTTGATAGAGATGCTTAGGTCAACTTGAAAATGGGCTATTGGCCTGTGGGTATTATGGGAGAATAATGCCCTAGAATTACATGTAACTACTCAGAGCATGAGTTAAATCAACTACAAACACAAGCTATATAATAACGGTACATAGGACATTCATATTATGATTGTCTGCTACCGGGCAGCATCCATTTATTAGAGTTTACTTGGGAAACCAGTAACAAGAGGAAGATATGTCTGCATAACATTTGAAGTGATCAGATTAAAACACAGACTGTGGACTGCAGACTATAGGCCAAGGGTAACAGACTGCAGACTTTTTAACTGAAACGTGTTACAATTTCCATCATTGAGAGCTAACTGCAAACAGGCCAACTGGAGAGTTACTCAGGCTAACCGGGGTGATATTCAGTCTAACCAGAACTGGAGTGCAGAATTTCGCTGTGTCATTAGCCTGAATAAACCTGTTAATGGCTAGCACTTGACAATGGAAATTACACACTGTATACTTAAGAAGTTTGTAGACTGCAGTCTGCGTTTTACCTGAGTCAGTCTGCATTTACATGTACCCCTGGTCTGTAGTTTGCAGTCTGTAGTTCGCAGTCTGGTCGGTGTAAAACATACATGTAGACCGCAGACTACAGACAGCTGTGGACTACAGACAGCGGCCTGTTAAAACGGTTGTCTCTCAATGATGAAAATGGTAGCATGATTCAGTTAAAAAGTCTAGAGTCTGCAGTCTGTATTTTACCATCAGAGCCTGCATTTTACCTGCAGTCTGCGTTTTACACTGACTGGTTCGCAGTCTTGTGTTTTACATTGCATTTTTGATTGATATTTGAAGCCTGAGTTAAATCAGCATCATCACCAGCTTCCCCCTGGGGTTGATCCCCTGGGGTTGATCCCCCGGTTGAACAGGGTAATGATAGGAGGAAAGAGCTATGTTGATGATTATTTCCAGAGGTAGGGGAATACTATGCTACAAATTCCCCCAGTATATATATTCCCTTTCACAGGTTGATCACAATGTTATGTGCAATTGATTCGCACAGACTGCATCATTAAACCATGGAAGTCAGACCTCTAATCTTCTGAAAAGTTGCACTGAGTTGTGGGCTCAACCTGTATATCTGCTTTAATTAAGCAGCCCTTAATATAAACCCGAAATTTTGATCCCGAGACCAATATTAGCAGATATTAGGCTTTCACTCTACATCTACACTCAGTTAAGTTGGTAAAAATTGTGAGATATCACACCAACTGTAAATATCTGAATAAAAATAATACAATTGGATATTACTATAGTTCGTTCTGTACTCACGACCTCGGTCAAGATTCTACAATACAGACCTCCTCCTCGGTTAATAAGAGCGCATTACTATTTTTGCAGCATAATAAGCTTATATGCATTGTATTAGTTTTGCAGTATAATATCAATATACAGCTGCAAAACTTACCGTTTCTGATGGACACCCAACTGCGGTTGCTTTATCACCATCTGATTCCATAGCTTTAACAATTGCTAAAGTACTTTAACATTTCAAACCTCGAACTACGGTGCGGCCTGCTGTTCTACGCCATCTTGGACGCGCATCTTAAAAAGGACTGGTGCAGGTAGAGAGAGGACGCTGGGAACGAGCTTTTAAAATAACAACATGGCGGCGTAGATAGCAGCTGGAGTGATGGCGAAAACGTTTTTGGGTTGCAGGCAAAGTTCATCGCTGGTGTTATGGTTTATCAGAGATTTCGGCCATATCTTAACGTTCTTGGAATGTTTACCCGGGGCTTTGTTATCGGTTTGCCGATCGTGGTAACATTCGTTGAGAACGTGGGTAGTGTCAAAGGAGTGTTGGGCATCTCTATGCAAGTAGGTTTAGTTTTGCACCTGCCGTAGATTAATTAGCTTACATTATTGTAGTCATTAAGAAGTATTTTAACGTTGGTTAGCTCACCTCTTAGTTGCCTCCCAACTAAATAGACCTGAGGTTGTCAGAGCCGTTCATGTGTACCCATCAAATTCCCCGAGCATTTGAAGAGGGGGACTTGGGGGGGTTCTAAACACCGCAACACCGCAAAAAAAAATTAACGAACACCGCATCACCGCAAGAAAAGTCAACGAAACACCGTCACCGCAACACGTATTTTTAGCGCCATGATCCGTTCATCTACACTTAAAATAATACTTATATACCTCAACAATTTTCCACAAAAGAAACACATCACAACGCTTTTCATTCCGCATATGTCAATACTGCTGATGCCTGTAAATCAGTTTTCTTGCTCTTGTGAAGAAACCTTGCGCGAAGCTAGGAAACGGACAAAGAAAAAAGAGAGGAGCCTCCAGAGATGGCCTTTACGTATACCCCAGATCCCTCTTCTTTTTCTTTGCTCACTTTTCTTGGCATATAAACCCACTGACTGAAGCCTTATCTTGACTGAAAGTATTGATTTCCGGAGCTAGCTGCATTTGCGTTCGATATCGATAATCGTTTGAAAAAATAGAAGGTCAAGAAAGTTGCAGGACCTTGGAGCGGGTACAGACCAGTATCAAAATGACCTCTAGATGAAGCCAAATAGCAAAAGGAAAAAAATAGTAAACGTGTGTAAGTTACAAAGCCTTCTTAGCTTAGAAAGCCTTCTTTCTTCCCTGCCAACGCGACATCTGAATATATTTTGTGGTCAGTAGTTTTCGCCACCTTTTCCTTTTTTCGTAGAAAAAAACTGTGCAGTTAATAATACATTATATTCGGTCTTGGCGTTTCCAGAATTTCCAGGATTGTTTCTGTCCTCGCTCCTACATGTGTCTACCGAACACTGAGCTCCGGGTGGCAGAAGTCGAGTTCCTTGTCAAGTTACCTATAAATGAAAACAGCTTCAGATTGGCAGCCGAAGCATATTGAAGATTGATTAGACAGTGATGGTCCGTACTTTGTTGCAAATTATTAACCTTAATGGTACGTGTTTGTCATAAATTAGCGTGGATTAACGAAGTTTACATGCTAAATTTAGGTCAAATTTAGGTTTGAGAAAGGTAAATCAAAAAACTCTAGCACTGCAAACAATTTCATTTCACCGAACACCGCAGTGCAAAAGACACAAACATCGCACAACGCAACACCGCAAATCCCCATGTCCTCCTCTTTGAACTTTTTGCCATACTCAGCCCTGGGCAAAAAATGGTAGTCTAATCACCCTGGGTTCAGTGGTTTTTCTTTTTTCTTTCTTCTACAAATTAAAGCACCCAAGAATAAAACTTCCAACACTGAAACATGGCAAATTTAGATGTGTAATAGGACAGAAAAAACACCCCCTTTGAACCCTTGATGTTTTGAACTTCCTTCGTCTCTTAATTCCAATCTAAGAGATTAAATATTAAGTTTCACAATTAAAACTACAATATATATTCGCTTTCACACATGGCACAATGCTTTTGAAGGATCTTCTGTTTGAGTCACAGTGTTACAAAAGAACAGGGTTGTTCCATGGTTTTGAGGCAGCTTGCTCAAACCCTCCCATGTGATGTCAAATTCTCCTCAACAAATTATATCTGTCACTGGTGTCAAAACCCTGTCACCCTCTCCCCTCCTCCGGCACCTTCAGGGTTTCCAATGCGATAAAAAATTGAGTACTGGCGACTCGCATTTTGTCCGATAACTAAAGAAAACCATGACACAACTTTTGTTTGTAAATCCTTATATTAGGAAATCAATCGGATACGGTAGCTAGTATACAACTCACCTTTCTGTCCCCAGTAAAATAATGTCAGAATATTACACGATAATCAAAAAAATTGAATGCATATTCGACATGTCGATACTGCGTTCACGGCGCACCATATTGTTTCAGCAGCTTCTTCCGAAACTGGGATCGCAGGCACACTTCAACGCCATGTGCTTTTCATTTGCCGCAAAAAATGGCGGCAGATACCAATCAGTTGTAGAATTATGTGAGTGAAAGGCATTGAGGAAAGCAAGTACAAAATAAAGAACGGCATTTCGAAGAAGTAGCAAAGGGAAAATACGCAAGGACCCGTGTTTGTCTCACAATGAAAACCATGAACTTAAAACGTTTTATGCTTCGCTTCATTTAAAATGACTGTGGAGACAACCATCACCTTCAGAGCAGAGACATACCACCTGAGAACAACGGCAGCTTTATAACTAAGTGTTACTCGTGTTGTTTCTAATTGTTTTCGCTCTTCAATTGTGACTTTTCTTGCATGCAAAGTAACGTATAAAATCGAGTTCTTGTGTAAGTTATATATAAAATAAGT
>Ga0126339_10002517_pt1 | contig 13166 bp, 6 predicted proteins | sample OrbTmetagenome_2_FD_92532 | JGI IMG/M metagenome (GOLD analysis project Ga0126339, IMG submission 92532) | Coral microbial communities from Petempiche,Puerto Morelos, Mexico - Orbicella T R C metagenome | ecosystem: Host-associated > Invertebrates > Cnidaria > Coral | place: Petempiche,Puerto... | reverse complement strand
TTGAGCTGCGTCGTTGCTGTACTTTGCGACGGCGATTAGCCGCGACAATTATTATTATTATTATTATTATTATTATTATTATTATTATTATTATTATTATTATTATTATTATTATTATTATTATTATTAGATACGGAAACATGTTTTACTGGTTTAACAGACATCAAATTATGTAAATATTATAGCATTTTGTAAAGCTTAGCTCTAGTTTTTGTCACAATAAACACTCCTTTTTAAAAAAAAAAAATATTATTATTATTATTATTATTATTATTATTATTATTATTATTATGTAGGCTTCTGACCAGAATTGCACCTTTCGAACCCTTTTCTCGTTTTCACCAATCCCTACTTAGACATTTTCTCCAAAAATCGTGTTAAACTGACGACTGCTTCAACGCCAGGTGAAGTGAGTTTCTCTCCAATGCTGAGGTCTATTTTAATGGTTTATTTGCGTAGACCCGCAAGCAACATTGTATAGTGATGTTATTTTATTAATGTCTAGGCGATGGTCGAGACAGGCGAGAGGATATGTGAAGTACCATGCAATGCTCCAACCTTTACAGTAGCCTGGCATCCACAGAAACCTCTCTTGGCTTTCGCGTGTGACGATAAGGTAAACACTGAGGCAATCTGTTAGAAAGAAGACGTGATTTTTATGCCATTGGGGCTGTTTTCTTTGGTTTTGCGTTAAGGCAGTTTTCAAATTACTGTTGTACATGTAAAAGCCATTATACCAAAGTAATCACACATCACCAAAGATACAGCTAATCGGTTACTTTAGTGGACAAGTCAAGACTTGAAGTAGATACACATAGCTGACGCAAAGCGCGGGAAAACCAGTGAGCCACAGTTGGTTTTGGTTTTACTTCTCACAGAACGTAGTATAGTTATCTTTTTCGAAACTTGTCCAGACACAACCGGGTGACGATAAATAATGAAAGTTCTGAACTCCGGGATGTTATTATTGAAAATGCCGATGTAAACTACGTACCTTTTTCCGTGAAACTAAAGTTATTCTTTAGTTTTGGATTAAAAAATGCCTAAAGATGCAGGCTTTTGACGGCTCACCTTTGTAGTGTCAACTTAAAAAAGTAACTGAAACTACTCGCCCTTGTTTTGTATGCCTGACTATAATAACTTGAAGCATTGAAATCGACTTCTGTGTCTCATTTTACTATTCAGTCATAGAAAACACGGGCGAGTTGTCTCTTTGTTAATCAGTTACTACACAGCAAAATGCGATCCAAAGTGCGATCGTGTGGAGGCGCGGAGGCCTCATGGTTAGTGCGCTCGTCCCTGGATCGAGCGTCCGGGCTCGAACCATGGCCGGGGACACTGTGTTGTGTTCTTGGGCAAGACACTTAACTCTCACAGTGCCTCTCTCTACCCAGGAGTATAAATGGGTACCGGTGACTTGTTGGGAAAACCTAACAAATTGCGAGGGAGTGACCTGCGATGGAATAGCATCCCATCCAGGGGGAGTAGAAATACTCCTAGCCACTTCATGCTACAGAAACCGGAGTAAGCGCCGGCAGCTATGAGCCAGTCGGCTCCAAGGCTTCACTTTTTTTTTTTTTTTTAATGTGATCCAAGTTGTTATTTGTTTTTCAGGATAAACACGATCGTGATGCCGGCACTGTCCGTCTGTTTGGACTGCCAACCAACTCTTCATAACCTTGGATAGCACTGAATTATCACAGTCGGAGACCGTGGTTGTTGTGGAACATACTTTGCAAACGCACTACCGCGTTCAAGACACTCTTAAACTGTTCATTGATGTTATGTTTTGGTCCATTTCTTCTGCGAGAATTAAGATCGCGTTGTGTTAAAATATCTGTACATTTTTAGTCTGGTTTAATGCAATTTTACTGTGAATGAAATGAGGAAAAGAATTTTGAGGATTCTTGTAAGCCTGGATTGAGTGCCTGGAAAATTGGACATCTCGTAACAGACTATTAGGTAAAAAGAGCTTGGTTTATATACCCCAACACTTTTCGTGGACCAGTGCGAATACTGCACAAGGAAATTCGCTTACAGCTATAAGCTTCTTCAGCTTTCATGTGTCGTGGTAGTCGTATGAATGCGGGTGCAATAAAGAATTTGCACTACGAGTGATATGTGAGAATATTTTTCAAAATTGCACGAGCCTTGAGGTTGGTGCAGTTTGGAACAATTCTGAACTAGCACGAGTAGTGTTTCATTATATGAACAAAAACGCCGCCTTGCAGTCCCTCGTCCACCGCCCACCCTCCCGTACCCTCACTGCCCTCGCAAGTTACAGAGCCTCAAAGGGTTTGTGGAGCTCTCTGACTGGTTAAAACTCGCTATAAACTTCTTTTGACTGCATCGTCAGATCAAACCTTTTGAATGATACCAAAAATCACGCTTAGTGAGTCTATTATGAATTGAAGAGAGTTTTTCGTCCTATTAATTAATTTTCCCGTCGATTTGGACGGAAAATTAGACGGATAAATTTGAGACAGAAAAATCGTCACTTGCATCGGCAATTGCATTATTTCATTTGTTGTAATCGAGCCAGGGGTCCGTTTCTCGAAAGCCCTGGAAACTTTTCGGGCCCATAAAGCCATTTTTAGTCAATCTATCTAAAAACGGAGAAGTGTATGCGCCTGAAACTCCTTGTGTGAAGGGAACTTCTCTTCATATTAAGGATATGTGAATAAAACAGCGCTGTAATCGTAAGGTTCGAGATTTTGCTATGGCTTTACGGGCCCGAAAAGTTTCCGGGGCTTTCGAGAAACGGACCCCAGATGTGATTACTTCTGTTTGACGGTCATTAGAAAAGGGCTTATTCTTTGGAATGGCCATCTTCATGCCATAAATTGTGAAAACGTAACCCTTTCACCTATTGGGTCAGCTATGAGCAAAATTTAGAAAGTAATAGCCTACTTTTTCTTTCTCTTCGAAGTGGAGTGAAATCTCCAGCATTGTTGCCTTCCTTTAATCCCATAATAATGATAAACAATATTAATATTTTACTAAGAAAACAAGTTTTTCACGGCAACTGGCAAATTACGGTACACACTTTACAACATGCAATGACCTGTGAGAGGGTATGAGCAGAGAAAAATTTCTGTCATTAGAAATGTGTCGTAACCCGAGCTGGTAACATATCAAGCGCTCACTCAATTAATTATAATTTCCTTTTGTGATATGTTTTGCGACTGTGATATAAGATAAATAGAAAAATCGGAAATTTCAGACACGGGATCATGAAATAAGCGCTTTATGATTTCACCACCATTTCCGTTCGTATTTTCGCGGAGTTGTTCGTTTTAAGTTAATAACAAATGGTTAAATAAAAATAAATAAATAAAAAAAACTAAACTAAACTAAACTAAAAGAAACAAAGCTTTACAGATTGATTCGGCAGGGTTTGACATGCACATATTGATGATTTTAGATTTGCATCTATAAGTAACTTTTAAAACTTCACAAGTTAACAAATTGAAAATTCAATTTTAATTGTTCATGTTCATTGCGCTTTCCCAGAAAAATGTATTCGCCTCAAATTGCGCTGTCAATTCTCCTCTGCGGTGAACGAGTTCTGACAGCTGATATCTTTTTTGTGTGATGTTATTTATATCAGTAGCCGATGATTTGCAGTTCATTATCAAGGAGGTGTGTTTTATATTGTACTAATGGGCGTGATATTTAAAGATATTTAAACAAACTATCAAAGCCTTTGTCTAAATTTTGATGTTTTGCTAATGATTTCCGCTGCCAGACCCACTCTATTATCTACCACGCTTCTTAATCTGTAATAAACGCCATTTCCCTTTTTTTGAGGTCCGATATCCCGGTTTTTGTTTATACTACACATCACTGGAATCCCCGACGTTTGTCAGAATTGACAGAGAGACAGTTTCGAGTACGTCTGCGTTTTCAGAAGCTTAGAAATGGATTATTCAAGCGGGGAAGAAACACTTGAAGTGCATTTCCTCGCCTTAAGAATTACTGGAATCTGATCGCAATGAAGCGATCTCGGCGTGGCTTTCTGGTACGAACGTTGTTAACTATATGTTCTTTGTCATTGTTTTGCTGTCTGGTTGTGATCTTGGAGACCGTACACGAGATTAACAGTGACCATCTTCTACGTGCTTCAGAGGTAAACAACCATTTTAGTGGTTTCCCTTCGGCGCTGGCTTCATACAACGTTCAAAACACAAAAGATGAAATATTACTGAATTTGCAATCTGAATTATTGTACCGGGAGCAAGGAAGAGCTCTTAAATCTTTTCCGAAGTTGAAACAATGGGAAGAATATCAAAATTCACCATTGTATAACACAACATTAGGGAAACTACCGTCATTATCAACTGGTCTTCTCGGTTGCAGCGAAATAAAAGCCATTAAAGTGGTGCGAAATATTGGTCGCGGCTACACCAAGACGGTGCAAAAAGGGCTCTACAGGGATGAAGAAGTCGCTATAAAAAGCGTTCGCTTAGACAATGAGGATATTAAACGCTGTGTTTTACATCCTACGGGGAATAGAACTGTTGAGGAATGTTTTATTTTCGCAAAATACAAGTTGGTCAAGGAAATAATTATGCTTCAACAGTTGCGACATGCAAATATTGTGAAGGTAAGCTAAGTGCTGTGTCAGAATAATTGATTTGAGTTGCATCAGATGATAAAAATAACCATTGCCTTTTTCGTTGATCCTGGTTATTTTGGGCAATTTATGATTTTCTCTTTCCACAAGGCTAGCGAATGACTTCTTTAAAAAAAAACTTTGTCGCACCGTCGTAAAATTCAGACCATGTTCCTTGTGTACATACAAATTGAAACGCCTGCTTGCTCGCGATATGTCTGTTACTATAATGGTCGTACACTGACGCGATAAGTCTTGTTATAGTTTTAAATATCATGACAGTATCAGAACTATCTCAACTAGAAGGAGCCATTTGAAAGTCCTGAAACATCTTGCCAACGACAGTGTTGTAAATAGCGGGGGAACAGAACGGAAAAAGGGAAGGGAGAAATTACTCGAGGGCCTTTCATGTGACTTGAAATTGTAGAAATGCCCTCCACCACTAAGTCATATTCATATCACATGCTTGCAAGCTGATTATTGTAATCTTGAAGATGTGATTTCAATTATTGGAGGCAGGCCCAACGTTTTAAAGACTTAATTAACCTTTGGAGTGTTCTGTTCACCTTTTAATCCTCTTAGCCAACTAGCTAGGAAGGATGATCTTGAAATTCCTCTGTGAATAAATATTGAACATTCTATAGAGGAATTGTGTTATAGTCAAGGGGAAACAAACATGATGTCAAAAAAAATTATTGAAGAATTTGAATTGAGACTTGAAAAGTCCGAAATCAAATTAATAAGTAAATCCACTAACTAATGGTAGTGGAACATAACTGAAATTTCTGGCCTGCACAGTTTTTCTTCGTATTTTGTGTTTAATTTTGTAACACCAAAGAGTTTGTAGACGAGAAATGACTTTAAACTTTATTTAGCAATTTCCTCATTTCTTTATTTTAGAATTACTTTCATGTACTTTTAGTACTAATTTTATTCCTAATGTTCCAGTTGTGTTTAATGTGAAATTTATTCATGGAGCGGTAGAGATAGCTCTTAAGCATAGAGGCTCTATAAAATAAGGCAATCTTCTTTGAGACTGTGACAATTTAGAGCACTAAAGTGATTGTGTGCACTGGTTTGTTTCGGGTCGGGATTATCCATCGGAACAGGAGGCATTTTTTGTGCGTGAGGTGAAAGTTGATTCAATGAAAGCTGGTTGACTAAAATAGTCTTTCAAGCACTCAGTAAACTCAGTAATGGTTGCAACAATACATTACAGAAAGACAACAACTTCTATTCGGTCCAGCTGCCCAGGACGTTTTTTTTTTCCGATGCAGGAAACAGAAATAGAAATAGAGCCCAAAAGTGGCCTTTTATATGGTTCATTTAGTGATTCTGAACTATAGTGGATATTAAATGGCGACATTCGATACGGACGTGTGTAAGCTTAAATGCCACCGCATCCAGATATAAGAACGAATGCAAAATGCGAAGGTTAAGGACCATTTTAAAATGATGTCTAGTCTTGGTGATTTTTTATCTATTTTTTTTTTTTTATTTTTCTATTTTTTGTGTTTTGGAATGGGATGTAAGTCAGGAGAGAAATAAAACAGGAACAAATCAATTCCACCAAATGAATCAGGCTGACAGGAGAGGCTTATTTTAATGCCCATGTATTAGTTACTGTTATGTACACTACAGACACTACCCCATGTTGTCAACTTTACGTGCTTTTTTTTATTTCCCATCATGCCTTTGAACTTTACAAGCAGATAAGGTGATAAACGATGACGCATACATGACAGTTACTAGCTTAAATGTTTCAATTAAATCTTCTTTACAAGGTCGTTTTCCCACTATTTAATGCAAACCTATAACTGCACCTTAATAATCATCTTCAAAATCTAAGAAGTTTATGAGACTTGCCATTACACACTGTACTGTGGACACTGCACAAACCTGAAAGACAATGAAGTAAAAGTGTTAAAACTGTCATGAAAAACATAACTTCGCCAAATCCCCCTGGCTGTAAAGCTTTTCCTCAGAGCATACTTCAATTCTTTATTTTGATACCGCATTTTTCAAAACAAATATGACAAACAAAGGCTTTTTTATACCAGGAAGAATCGGTTAAACGACTGTGGCAGACCACTGGCGGACTGCTGTGGCAGCATTTGCACACTTCTGTAACAGAAGTTACCCAACCCAGTGGCTCTTGAGTTTCCTTGGCGAAATTTCAGGCTCCCACGCTCTCACGGAAGTTCTCTTGTCAGTTTTTGGGGCGTTGCCGCCCGAGGAAAAAAAATAGCCACCCTAAGAAAATAAAGATGTATATTTTCCCATACTAACACTAGAGGAAATGTTTATGTCGCTTTTACCATGATTGTTTTGGGAGATTCCGAGGACCTTTGCGTAGTGGTCTCCGCGCGGTCACTTTTGTTTTAGGGGTTGAGCGTAAAAAACGATTTTTACCCGCTCTGCTGAGGATTTTATCGACTCCCTGACAAGCTAGACGATCAATGTTTACCGGGTCTATATCAGAGAAAATGGTGTTCACGTTTTAATAGGAAAGGCAAAACTAAAAAAAACTGGACGAACAAAATACAACGGTAACCCAACCCAAAGCAGACAGCTTGGACAGACCTGGACAGTATGAGAGAATGCCTGCCTGTTGAAATATTTTTCCAAATGAAAGCAGATTAGGGAGGTCTACTGAGGGCCAAAAACGCATCTCATCAGGTTCAATATTTTCTTTTCTTCTCGAGGTTTCCAACGTAGAATAAGTTGGTAATATTATGCCATAACAAGACGTTTTCTAAGCGCATTTTGCTAAGTCGGCACGTATCAAGCGTCATTACCGAAAAAAAAAATCGAAATGACTCGCCCATTTGTAATTTTAAAACTGATTGAGGTCAGTAAAAAGTAGTTGAAAATCAATTACTAATGGGAGTCGTTAAGTTATTTTCCGCTCTCCGAAAGTACAATGATTGCTTTTCGGCAAAAATCTTAAAGATACTGAAATCGATGAAATGCGGGATATTTTGTTCGCTGTAATTGCTTTACAAATCGACATTTTCCTGCCTTTTGTCTGACCTTTTAGCTTCTCATCAATGCACCACCCCTGCATTGGTGGCTGAAGAAAACATGCGGTTTCAAGCGATACGGGGACATAACAAAAAATACCTCCATTTGCCACAAAGCACAGATGTACAGAAGACGAACGTTCACTGATGTTTATATGTTCCGATCGATAAAGGAACAGTTTGTGAGTAATAAGATACAAATCATAAATAACTAAGATTTGTAAAACCAATATTGTGTTTATGATCATTCAGTCAATGTTTTCACTCGTGGCCTTGGCCAAGTTGTTAAACGTCTTGGGATTTTTCAGTGATTTTGTTTCGCTTACTAACGCTAATCTTTTAATTATTCTTAAAACGTTCAGTCTACAGTTATATTGGGACAATTGTTAAACGTACGAACGTAGCTGCGGCACAACTTTTGAAAACGTGGAGGTATCTCTGGTTGACACCCTCGGGTATTCCATTTGGCTACGTCCCTAGATAGTCACCACTAGGTGTCCCCATTTAGTAGAGGGGTGGTCAACCTCGGTTAGCTCAAGTTTTGATTGATTGATTAATTGATTAATTGATTGATTGATTGACTGATTGATTGATTGATGTACCAGAAAAAAATTGTTCTATTCAGTTTAGTGAGTGCGTTAGTCCCAGAAATAATAATTACAAATTAATGGTTGTAAATTAAACAAATCGTCTCTTGTTCAAAATGATTAAAGCTTATCGCATATCATTGTGCAGGATGATTTGCCAAGTTTAAACTTTTTTCTCTTAGCTTCTAGGTTTCTGTTGGCAAAATGAGCTTAATACCGCTGACCTTATGACCCGTGGCCTTACCATGGTAACGGAAATTGGTTCGACGCTTGATGTCATCACCCTGGTGCAGCTGCCTTGGCAGGAAAGATTCCGGGTAGGGATTTTTGTCTTTGTATTTAAGGTGGCTCAAAACTGTTTCCAGCAGTTAGATTTTGATAATTCATTACAACCGCTTTTTATCACCTGATGCTACAATCATGGTACCACAAAACTGTCTAATCATTGGTGAACACGTTGTTATCATTTTCGTGACACAATAGGTTACCATAGCATCAGTATGACCTGCTAAAACTACCCTTAATTACAGCTTTAGGGGCTTATAATTCAAAACGGCACTCTGATTTTTTTTATATATATTATCAAATTTTAATAAGCACGATAAGACGCAATTTTTGGCAAAGTTTTGAAAAATTCTGTACATAGGGTTCAGAGCAAACTTAAAGTTGTGAAAATTAGATGATATTAGCTCATGCAATGCACGAATTAAATTTTGGCGTACACCTAGTTAATTCTAATCATACCAGGAAGTATTTCAATCAAATGTTTTTTCCTTTCCAGATCTGCCTTGGTCTTGCCAGATTATTGAGTTATTTAGCCCATTCTCCAATCGGTTCGCTCCTTATCCGGGATTTCAAGCTGTCACAGTTCATTCTGGTCGGCGGAGAGATCAAGCTGACAGACTTTGACGATGTTGACAATGAAGAACCCGAATGTTTGTCAAACAAGGACTGTGTTGTGAGAGGCGCTAAAGGAAATAAAACACTGCAATGTGATCGAGGACGCTGCCAAGGTGTAATCGCCGCCAAAAATTTAGATTACGCGAGTCGTGGTGTAATGAGTCATATTCTCATACCAGGAGCTCCGGAGAAATTACAAAGTTACTTGAACGAGATTAAATACAATCTTCAGACATTGACTTGGAGCAGTGACGAACTTGCGTGGCATTTGGAAAGAGTGCTCGATCTTCTACGTTTAGGAAAACATTTAGGTATAAAATAGATTACAAATTGTAATCCATCAAATATTTTCGCTCGAACGCGATTGGTCTAAACGCGTCACGTGACTAAATGTGCCTCAGCTAAAACTAGGGAATATTTGAGTGGTATTCCTCAATTCGCACACTGCGAAAAGTATTATATTTGAAGGATAACAAACAAACCAGTTGCCATTTGACTTAAAAAATATGCTCGGATCGTCCTTGGACATAATCTGTACGCTCTCGGAAAACTGTGAGATTCTCGGAACAAATAATGTCCGCGGACAAATATCCGAGCATATTTTCACGCGAAATGGAGGCTTCTGTTTACTGCGACATAATTCGAAGGGAAAATTATAAATATATCCCATATAACCTCCTAACCCAACCTGATGATGTTCATTTAACGGCTTTAGAAATAGTGTTGGGTTTCATATCGTTATATATCTTAGTTTTACTATTATATATTTCTTGCACGCATCTAAAATTTTCAAAAGTAACATCCCTTCCAAATCATGATAAACCCAAAAATACTTTTGAAACGCCAAATTGCTTCGAATAAAGAACTTCCCTTCCCTCAATCCAGCTACCCCCACTCTCAAATATGCCCTCCTTATTAAACGCCTTTTAAGCAAGTGTAAAGACACTGTAGGGAGGGAAGCTTATTTAAGCCACTGCTTATTATGAAAGTTGACATTTCTTTATTTTCCAAGATGTGCCCCCATCAAGCCTGTCTTCTGAGATATTCGTAATTGAAAGGCTATTAAATAACAGTTCGGACATTTACAACTCACTAAGCCTACGCACATCATAGGTATAAAAAATGCCCATTGATTTGGTATTCTCATGCGTCTGTCCTGTTATTGATCATGAATTTCGTCACAACATCGTCAAAGTAGCTAGCCGTGGATCCGCAGACTACAGTTATTGTAAAAAGTTTAATTGTTCTCATCCTTTTGAAGCCTTACATTTTAAACTACTTGTAATGAAGTATTATCAGGTCCTAAAAAATTTCCCTTTTAATTTTCACGCTTTTTCTCTTATCTCGATCTCATTAGAACCGTACACAAGTCCGACAAATTTCTACAAGGAACTTCCTAACGCCGACTTCCCAAAGTTACATGATTACGACTGTTTAAATTCGCGTTTGTTCGGCGCATGTCAGCTGGCAGTTTATGACGTCACAGAGGCAAAATACAAGTGCGACATGGACGATCAATGCAAAGCTTTTGTGACTACGGCGGAAACATTATGGACAGGTGAGTGGAGAGAGTCTCTATGATGAACTAGCTGTGCTCCTTGCAAGGCTTGAGTTGGTTATTTTCACGTTACATGGGTAGAGACTCTTCACTCCTGTGGCCTGGAATTGAGTTCGCCTTCACTCCAAGGGATTTAACAACCACGTTCTCAGGCTCCCTCCTTTGCCTCCCACGACAAGGAAAACAAAAGAAAGAGAGACTAGGATCGAGGCTGGGGATTTAACAAGGCTCTGTAGGATTTTTTCTGGGTTTTCGATCAGTTTCCCCTCTTCGAAAAGTAAATACTAATTTTCAGAACATGTTTAATTGATAATTTGTCTAATTGAAAAGAAAAGCAAAACAAAACAAAAAAAAGGAACGTCTCGAAAAATAAGGGTGGCATAAATTTCTTTAAAAAGGCTAGTCTGCTAGACTGAGTGGCGTAAGAAACTTGGATTTATGGAGCGCATTAATTTCAGTAATTTTTAACATTTTGGTTGAAATTACTGTTCCCGTTTAATCGAAAAATAATTTTGGAGCATTATTTTGAGCATAGATTTCATCTTTTTATTAATTCTTCACCCATTAGTGCATTCTTTAAAAAGTGCCGCTCGATCGATCGGCTTTGTGTTGCACTTCTTTTGGTTTACAAGTGTCGTTTGTTAAACATGTTAAAAGTTCCGCTTAAATTACCAGTGAGTTGCAGCTAAGCACACGGGTAGACAAGTCTATGGACAATAAACACGTCTACGCTCCTTTTTCCTCAGGTTACTTCATCGTGTATTTAAAGAATGACACATCACATGTCCAGCCTAACAAAGACACCACAATTTACATCAAACAGCCCATCCACGTGAAAAGTAATGTAGTTACGTTACCTTGACAACCAACTGCGACCTGCGTCTAAGTAATTAATATCAATCAACACGCACAAAAAGCAAGTTTTCTAGTGTTTACTTAAAGAGAAGTTGTCAACGTTCGGCAGAGGCAACAGGTAACCTTCCTTACTCCCGATATCGTCCCTTTCTGGCAACGAAGGTAGACAACGGTTGCCTGGCCTCTGGAGGAGCCACGAGGCACGTTGTTGCAGAGGTGTATTTGCGATGTGACGTCGTCCAAGTGCCTTCTGGCAGATGGAAGCGTTGCATTTGAGTTATTTGATGTCATTGAAGATAATAAAAGAATTTAACCAAGGCTGATGCCGAGAGTTGCTTTCTTTGAACAATATGACGGCCTTGGTACGTTGGCATTCAAACGGAAATGAACAATAGAAAAGAATAAAGATACCACTGAATGACAAAATCACTTCCAATATAAACAGTAGTCAGAAGTTATTGTTCTATAACAGAGCGCGCAGCATCTTCAGTTCGCGAAAGGGGACGGGAGGGGAAGAGGGGTACTCCCACAAATTTAGGCTGGGGACGTGCCACGCACTTCATGAAGCCCTTACGCTATTTCAGACCAAAGCATGCGATTTTCGATACTCTGTTTCATACTGACTCACAATTCGATATCGTGTTCTAGAGCTCTAAAAGAAGCACACGTCTCTTGTCAAGAAATTATCAAAGTAAGCTTACCTTGATAATCTCTCGCTCTAGTACATGACCTCAACTAACCGGCAGGAATGGTATATATTTGCGTAATTCGAATTCCTGATTTTAATGGAAAAACCTAGTTGACATCTAAACTACATACAAATGCTTAAAGAGAGTGTAAAGCATACCCTTTCACGGACCAAGAGTCAAAATCTACAGTATAATTCAGATTAAAACGGCTGAGAAACCACACCCTTTGGCGCCTTATATACGTATGTAAGAGAGCAGCCCGTTTTATAACCATCAGTTACAACACGTAAATACACTTCTTTATTCTCGTACTAGGCTCATCATGGCGTCCAGTAGAGAAAGGGTGCTTGATCTACGGGCATAATCTTTAAGTTGCACGCCATATGCATGAGATTTTCTTTTGTTCGTGGCCATAATGGCCTTTAAACTTGGTTAGAATTGGCCCTGGAAAAAAGGAACCACCGTAAACGTTCAAAGCCTCATAACATTAAATGACTCACGTAAAATTTGTCTACTAGTGCTACTGTATTTTCTCAATTAAACGCTGGGTCCCAAGATGGTAAATAAACCTCATCGGCATCTTTTTCGAGGTATCGTTTCTTTCATAACGAGTTGTACTTATCACTCCACTAAGTTGTAACGGGTACGACCTCAGAACCAAATTCTCTATAACTTGTTTTATAAATTAATAGTAATAATAATAATAATAGATTTGTATAGCGCCATATCCATGGCTCATGGCGCTTTACAGTAAAAAATGTTGTTAAAAATAAAATTTACATTAAAAATTTACATCAGTGATAAAAAATTACTAAAAAATAAAATAGCTAAGCTGTAAAAATGAAAGTAAAACTAGGAATCATTAAAACCTTTAAATAAAAACTGACTAACTTAACTAAGTGACTGACTAACTAACTAGCTAAACTATCTAATCTACTA
>Ga0126339_10002516_pt1 | contig 13177 bp, 13 predicted proteins | sample OrbTmetagenome_2_FD_92532 | JGI IMG/M metagenome (GOLD analysis project Ga0126339, IMG submission 92532) | Coral microbial communities from Petempiche,Puerto Morelos, Mexico - Orbicella T R C metagenome | ecosystem: Host-associated > Invertebrates > Cnidaria > Coral | place: Petempiche,Puerto... | reverse complement strand
TAAACTAAACACGAAAAATCCCTACCCTATCCCACACTTCATATTTTTAGGCAGTTCCATCACTATTTCAGTCAGTTGCTTTTATAGCTGCTGCAATTATCTGTATGTCAAGTGTTAATTGCTAGCAATTTCCTGTTAAGTGATACCCCATCGTAGACCAAAACTCTCTTATTTCTAAACCCTTTCCAAGATTATCTGGTTCTTAAAAACCATGGCCTTTATTTTTCCATGGGAGAGCCCCTGAGGGGGAGGGGTAAGGTCTGCTGACATACTAAGAAAAAAGTCTACTTTAAAAATTGTCACATCAGTAAGTTGGAAAGAAAATATATCATGCCCCTTGATGATTACATCAGTTGATAAAGACTATAGGCCTAAACCAAGTCAAAATGGGGGGCTACTCTAAAGAGTGTGCATAATTTATTCAAGGCTTTTGAATGACTTGACAGTTTCTTTTGAAAAGACAATAATTATGACCAATGCCTCCCATTTTCCCCAGTGAGTTAAGAAATATCGCGTTTTGCGGAAAAATCATTTTATCACTGCTGGTTGCTCCAGCAGAAGGAGGCTTGCTCTCTCATTTCTTCCTATAAACGTTGCCTAAGCAACGTACAACATTAAACGCACCCGATGTAGGCTGAGCCCGTTCATGTACGAGGACGTGAAGACTACAAATTGCACATAAACAGCCATTAGATAATTTAATTTTGCTGTTCACTTACCTCTGAGGAATTTTCCAATTCCAGCGTAGGAATATTGGCTTGAATATCGGCGAAAATATCGTCAAACACAGATTTCAGTTTACATGCACCAGTGGCACTGTCAAACTTTCCAGAATTACTGGTGGAAATTTCTTCCTCAAAGCTCTCATCGCTACTTGAGACAATCTCGTCTGACTTCCACATGTTTTACTAGAAAAGACTTAATTATCTCTAAGTTACATTTCCAGAAAAGGACAAGACAATAAGAAAGATCTCGCAGCCTGGACGAAGTCTGACGCCATCTTTACAAGGGGTAACTCTAACCAGGCCCTTCGCAAGCTACGATTCAAAATGGCGATTTTCAGTGTGTACATTTTGAATCGTGCCGGTGGACTTATCTACCATTACGACCATTTTACGCCCAAAAGCGAGATCGAAAAGACATTCAGCTATCCTTTAGACATAACGCTACGCGAAGATGATAAGCTGGTTGTGATATTTGGTGAAAGAGATGGCATAAAAGGTAAAGATTTCAAGTTTACTTTCTTGAGTTAGCTTCCCTGATCTTTCGTTACGCGTTGTACAGTTGATGAATTACGTTTTTTTGTATTAGTTGGCCATGCCTTACTGGCAGTTAATGGTGAGCCAATTACTGGAAAACGTTTGCCCGATGGAAGAGAAGCAATGGAAGTAATAAAAAACCAGGAGAACTACCCAATTTCCTTGAAGTTTGGTCGGCTAAAATTGACGACTAATGAACGTATTATGCTGGCAAGCATGTTTCATCCGTAAGTAAACCTGAGAGGAAATGTCTACAATTAGACAAGCTAAGTAATATAATAACAATTGTATGTATGTACCCTGATTGGACATTGTTTCATTCAGTAGGGGAGGAGTGGGGGAGAAATTACTCTTACCAGTGGCAATGTTAAAAATGGTGGTGGTGGAGGGGGAGGGGATTACTTTGCTCCACTGAACTGGGTCTGAAGTGATAGCAAAGGCAGGACTCAAGCTGACTAGCCAAAGCATGACCTTCTATGCAACTTTTAAAGATTAACATACCCAATTCCCAATTAGCCAATCAGAAGTGTTGTCAACTGTCCTGATTTCGTGTGACATCAAGTCAACGACCTGCTGTGTCTATGATATCATAGCCACTTGGCCAAATTTTGGCTCAACTAACAGGCATGGTTACATATAAGTATTCCCTCTCTCTACACGCTAGACCATTGCAGGTTAGCCCAGTTTTTAGGTTTCCCTAACGGATCATCCATACCTATTTATATTCCTGGGTGGAGAGGGGCACTGTGAGAGTTCAGTGTCTTGCCCCAGATCACAAGATGATGACCCTGGCCACTACTCGAATGAGTCCAATATGGTAACCATCATTTACATCTTGCTGGAGTACAAACATTTCCTATACAGTGTATTTCCTTTCTGCATCAGAAAAATCTTACTGTCCTTTGTTTTGATTTGAACAGGCTCTATGCCATCTCTGCAAAGCTGTCTCCAGAGCAGAGGTCATCAGGAATTGAAGTATTAGAAGCAGATTCCTTCAAACTTCACTGTTTCCAGACACACACAGGTAAGAAACAGTGACAAGACAATCACTCTCAGACAAAAGCAGTCAAGTATTCCCCTAGTCTTCAATTTCAAATTTGTAGTCATCGAAAAGAGAGTTACCATACTTACTTAATTGAGCACCAGTGTTCTGGTTCCAATGTTTAAAAATCATCACTTTTGTTATTGAGGCAAATGAAGAATATAGCCATTTTGAACCTAAAAACATTGTAATCCAGGGAAATAAATTTCTGAGGCTGGTCAAGACTGAGTTGTACCATACTAACCTTGTTATTTAGTCAGACTTCTTGAACAATTCAGGCCGATGATGCTTCAATTAAGTGCTGCATTGTTGTGAATGAATGTAGCACTTATTCAAGGAGGACACTCTTTAAAAAATTCTAAACACTTAATCAGGGGCATCGTTAAACCATAGGCGGTGCTTGATCAAGTAAATTCAGTTAATATTTAACTCAGTCAGACCAAAAGTTGAATGTTGATGTTACAGCTATTTGTTTTTTTTAAGGAGTTTGTAATATTATAGGCTATTCTCTAATACTTTCTAATAATTTTTCAACAGGTTTAAAATTTATTGTGCTGACAGATCCAAAACAACTTGGGATGGATATTTTCCTCAAAAAGATTTATGAGCTTTATTCAGACTTTGCTCTGAAAAACCCATTCTACTCGTTGGATATGCCTATAAGGTAACTACCAGTAATGATTTCCGTACATAATTTGCAGCTGCAGAGTATATGTATTCAGCATAACAAAATGTTCAGAGTTATGAAACAGACCTTGCTCGACTGGCCATTACACCAGTAGGACATTGTGTGATTCATACACTCAACAACAAGGGTTATTGGAAATTCTAAGCGGGGAAGGGAGCGGGGGTTCTTGAAAAGAAGCGGCCACCATTTTGTTAACAATCACACACTGCTATCCTACTCACTATCTACAACAGAATAGATAGTGAGAAGCGAGGCAAATAAGTGGTTTGTACTAAAGCTGACAATTAACAGCTCGAGTGTGTAGTTCCATGCAATTACTACTATTGGGAACTATGTGGGGGAGAGGTCTTGACTCCTTTTTTTGCTGAAAAATAGACGGCCCAAAAATTCTTCCACCCTTTTATAAGATTTCCTCCACTCTCTCAGGTCTGGTCTCCAAAGGTCCTACCAGGGGGAAGAATGGTGGCTCCTTTCCGTAATTGCCGTTGGCTGGTAATTGAACCTGTCTTCCTGTCTGCTCCCCATTTATTCCACCTGCCATTGCTCCCTACCCCATCCCATTAATGTTACCCAAACAGGTGAGACATGTATGAGAGACTTATCCATTAACCACCTCTCACTCTCTCTCTACTCAGGTGTGAACTCTTCGATACCAACTTGCAGAAAGCTTTAGACCAATCAGAGAGGTCAAACCTTTATTCAAGCAATCCTTCCTTAGCTTAAACAATGCATCAACCAAAACTGCTGAACATCACCGAACAATGTAGGGATGCAAGAAAGGAATTTTAGCTTTCCTTCAAATAAGATGAATTGGAAGCTACAGTCAATGGCAAACTGTAGCCAGGAATGCTATTTTAGAGAAAAAAGAGTACTTTAAAGTACAGACCTCATTGAAAACACTGCGATTATCAAAAACACAAACACCTGATAGGAAATTCTCACCATGTTATCTAAAATAATGTAAATAATTAAAAGAAACATTTATGTTTGAGAACTAGAAACTGGAGTTGGCTTCTTTAAATTCAGTAACTGCACTGGTACATTAAGGGGATTTAAAGAGAACAGCGGTGTTCTGGGTTTACTCGAACTGCTTCCTGGATCAGAACTGTTGTTAGCAGCTTCAGCTCGACCATGACGTGCAGGGAGCTGTGTTTGAGTACAAGAGGTGGTTCCACCTTGATTTTCCATCACTTCTTTGTATTTGTTGGTAACAAAGTTGACTTGGCTGCTTACATCATGGCCTGCAAGTCTACGTTCCAGGTCAGTTAACAAATCCAGAATGACACGTGCATCTTCAAAGAAACAAGGAAAAGAACACAGTTGATGTTTTAGCTTACATTTTGCTTGAGTGAACTGACAAAATGTTTTGAATAATAGAGGTTTTGTACAGCAGCCATGTTGTGTGGCAGGAACAATAGATTCTTTTTCCTATGGCAAAAAATGTTCTTTCTAATGCAAAACATTTTCATTGTTCCTGCCGTGCAGCATGGCTGCCGTTTTAAGCCCCTATTAGGATAATCACTTACCGAGAGGGGTGAGATTGGGCGGGGGCTGTCCCCGCATTATTCTGCTCAGTAAGGTATAAATCTGGCCATAGTCGGGTGCCTCATTTCCTGCTGATCATGAATTCAACAGTGTTTATCAACCTTGTTACATAGTAAGATACCAATCCAACAAGCACTCTCACACTTTACAAGAGTACAAAAACTGGGAGCCAGGTTATGAATCGCTTCCAGCTTGTGTTCCACCCCACACTTCATTTGTGCCCTTGGCACTTCCTTGCAAGCTTTATTAGGGAACAAAGCGACTGCAAAGCCTATTTATCTCTTAGGTGGATTGAAGAGAAAAAAGTGATCAGCAAGGACAATATCCTTCTATGCCGATGTCCTCTGGGCTTGTCACAAACAAACTACTGGCAAGTAGAGATTGTGTGATGAGCACAGTAAGCATCCACATTTGTGTATACAAAGGAAGGTGTTTGGAATGTTTTTTTACCAGCAACAGCTTGTGTTGGCTCCATGGCAGCTATAGTCATTATCTGTACAGAGATTAGAAAAGAAACTGATTAAAGTAATAAACCAAGGAATGACATACAGTATGAACAACGTTATAGTTTCTAAGGAAACTGTTAGGCCACGTTGGCAGGAGAGTGAATCTCTTCGCTATTTTAATGTTTGGAAAAAGGAAGTCTCTTGGCTGTTTATCAACTTGAAGTTGTAAATTGATTGTGGTAATGAGTTTGTGAAGCCGAGGTTTTAAGTGTTGGCCTTTCAATAGAGCAAACATCTGAAGTCACCTGCTTGCTATGATGAAGGGCTAAAGCTTAATACATCAGTTTCACAAACTCCCTACCACAGTCAATTAACCTTTCAGAACTTCAGGTTGAGAAACAGTTGAAAGGACAATAGAGTCCCCTTTGCTGCTGTCTTTTTGTTTGTTCACACAACACCCTTTCTTCCATCATACAGAGAAATTACTCGTGTTGTCTAAATTAAAACCCAGTCATACATGTACAGGAAACATTATTCTTGCTACCTATGCACAGAACAAAGTTGTATTGCAAGTTGAAAAGCATACCAAGTGCTGACAGTAAGTTGAAAAAAGAATAACTTAAATCAAGTTAGAGCAACTTGTTCCCACAACTTGCAATATCAATGGTTTCGAAATGCTTTTCAATTTGTAATTGAATCTCGTTAACAGGACAGATCACAAAATTACCAGTATGCCTTAACCTGGATGCATGATACATCATGAATAACCCCACAACAAAGTACTGCCCACACTCTAGGTTTTCATCCAGACTTAAAAATTTCCAAAATATATCTTAATTGTTGAAGGGTTTAAGACTTGCAGTGAACTGTTTTTCTTTTCTCTAGAATGTAGAGGATGAAACTGGATGAAGGTTTAAAAGCATCACAAACGGCAGTACAGTTTAAATAACAAATTAATAAGTAGTTTTATTGTATTGTCTGAGACTGAACATTTAACCTTCCAAGTCCTGAACTTTGATGTTCACTTCAAAACTCATAAAATAATTATCACAATGTGTTAATTGACACTGCATAAATTAATGCTTTGCATATGTTATTTATTCAGGTTCCTGCTTATCAAGAGATGAAAAATTCTGACTTTCATTTTCTTAACAAAGGATTACTCTAACAACATTTTTCTCTTCATTTCATTTTCACTATGCAGACATAAATAATGTAAATATGCAGACATAAATGAGACATTAATAAAAACTTGTATTTCTTGTTGTGCATCCTGCCAACTTACCCCAGTATTCCCTGACTTTACTTGAAAACAAAAACATTTCATCAGACTTACACTCCGTTTAAAACACGAACCCTGACTATTCTGATATGCTGTTGTAAAAACTAGAAGTAACATAAAAAATGTAACATTTTGTTGGCCATTAACATTGATTAAATAAATACAAAAAAGAAATGGAAGCCTGAACTTTGATTCTGGCTTTTTCTTTTACCAGATTTATTCCTTACGGATAAGGAATGTCAATTTTTGGATTGCAGCATCAGTTTAATAATTTAATTAACTAAATAGAGACACTTGGTGTCGGAAACATTCGCAATTATTGAGAATACATCCTTAAACAACTTGTGCGGGACTACAGTTTGTAAATAACAGTTTAGCTCTCAACTTTTAATAAATTAATTAAATGTGAAAAGCTTTGCTTGAATGGTTACTAATAACTTATTTCAAAACCCCATTTACGCAAATATAAAATATTTAAAAAGTTAGCGTTTAATCTTTAGAAGCTAATAAGAACACTTTTTGAGGGCACAGAAAATGATTGAAATCCACAAAGAAAATGGATAACTTGACCCTTCAAGGGAAAACTAAAACACTTGACCTTCATTGTTGAATGTAAGTTGCATCATTGCATCAAATGAGTCAAGAAATCTAACTAAACAGGCTAACCTGAGTGCTACCCTAGTTAACAGGAGCACTTTTAAGGCTAACTAGTCAAGAATGTTATTCAGGCTAATCAGGGCACTGTTCAGGGAAACTAGATTGCTCTAAAGGCTATCCAAAGTCCTGTTAACGAGGGTATTAGTCAGGCTAACCAGAGTGTAATTTGACAAGGAGACTTATGAATCATAGACTTGACATGTCAATGACAAAATGGCAAACTTTGCATTCTAGAGTTGACCAGCTAGTCCTGCTAAATATCAAACCTTGATAATTTTTAAACTATTCTACTACACTCCATACTGTACCAAACAAATTACAGCACTGACCAAATTAAAGTGACTTCTTGGAACAGTAAAATTTAAACCAAGTTTGGTTGGAATAGCTGAACTAAATTCAATAATCTTTTCAACTTTTCAATAAAACAGCAAAAACAGTTGGAAATTCTACAGGAGCACCTCAGCTGGTTGTGGCTTAAGAGGCTTATCCCTATATAACATAGTCTCTTTTGCAGCTGCCTAGGTCAAAGTCATGCATTGCTCTCCATCACAGTGTTGTGTGACTCTGGCCTGAGCAGCTGTGATGGAGACTGTGTTTAATATGGCAAGATGCAAATAAACTTATGAGTGATAATAATACTGACTTTCTCTTTTTGTACAACATTTATGACATTTTGAAAGTGATTGCAAAAGAATCTTGTGAGAGACAGCCATTTTCTTTGGTGATGACTTTTTACGTTATTGCTATTTCTCATCTTCATTGTCAGGCTGGTTTGTATGGATTGCCCAGTGATTTGCAACATGAATCTTTGATCTGTTGTATCGCAGGGTTTTACATCTAGTGGCGATGCTTGTAATACACTTGCGCAACACTGCAGTCTTCTGTTCTTTGCTGACTTCTTTTAAAAATCTCTCTGACACCTCAGCTGTAGGATAAAATAATAAATAAATACAAGAATAAACCAGATGGTAAAATTTGAAGTCCTGTTCTACACCACGCATTGGGTGTCAGAAATTAAGACCATTCCTGTAGCATGAAGAATTTAGGTGCCTTTCCACATGTACTTTCTCTAACATAAGATGAGGTCTGCACTTGAGCTTACCAGCCTGTCAGGCCAGAGATGATCTCTGATTTCCCTTGCATGAAGTGGCTAAGAGTATTCCTATTCCACACCAAGTCAACAGATGTTTCTTCTTGCAAGCTTAACTACTAATGACATAGCTCTATGAAAATTCTAGGCTCGACTTCTGCCACCTTCTTGGGTCTGCGTGCCTCCCCAAGAAGAGAAACAGCGGCTGGTAATAGTGCCTATAAAGGTTCATATAGTGTCTCTAATCAAGAGACACTGACAAAAATTGGAGGAGCTATGCATCAGAACAAAGTGTTTCTGTCAATACTGACAAAGTCTTGAACAGTACAAGAATCTAATGCGTGTATAGTGATGTCACTTTACTGACGTCATGACTTGATCAATCAAAATCATACTTTGTATTGCATCAATCACATTTGGGTCAAGCTGCAAAGTGCCACGCTTCCCCCCTGTGACAGTCGATGCCTTTAGAACGTCATCTCCAAAAGCCAACTCAGCCAGACGAACAGCAAAGTGTGTGGGTTGGCCTGATCTTGTGAGACAATCTAGATACTTTTGACGGGGAAGGGCTACATTTGGGTTTCCTCCAACCAAAACATAAGAAACTAGAGGACAAAGAAAAAAAGAAAGGTAATTAAGTACTATGGCTGTAATTTATTACAAACTTTTGGATTGGAGCAGCCACATTCCAAGGCTGTGCTTAACTCCAGTTTCTGTAGTATCGAGAAAGTCAGCATCTGGGCCATACCACTGGAGCTTATCCTGATACATGTAGTAAGAAGTGAATAGGAGTATTTCTACTCCTCCCTGGGTGAGATGCTAGTATGTCACAGGGTTACCCCCAGTGTTAAATTTGTCAGTATTCATTAATATTCCTTGGTGGCGAGAGGCATTGTGAGAGAAAAGTGTCCTGCCCAAGAACATGATGCAATTACCCCAGGCAGGGCTTGAAACCAGACTGCTCGATCCGGAGTCTAGCGAACCATTCATTAGGCCACCGCGCCTCTCGTCAAGGGTACTGCTAGTCCATTAATCATTCTCTGCCCCCATTCCTCCCAGGCCCTGGCATTTTGTCAGGTTGCCTGAGCAGTTTTTCTTAACCATTATTTCATATTCATCGCTGGAGAGATGCAGTTTGAGTCAAAAGTGGACATATTGCCCAGGAATACAACACAATCACACCAGCACACAAACCTGGACTGCTGATTCAGAATTCAACATATTAATCATTAGGCCAGTGTCTTCCCAAAAAATGTTTAAAACAAGTATATCTGGTCAGAAAAGGCTTTACAAGGCTGACTGGTCTAAGAAAAATCCTAGGTGCCCAGCACTTAAGTGTATATGAAACAAGTAAGTTTTCCCACTGGTCAAAAGGCAAACATTAGTCGCCTGTAGCACCCCGGATGCTTCTAGAGCAGAACCCTGATGCCAATGATGAAACAACAAAAGGACAATGTACTCATTGTACAGTCAACCACAATCTAAAACATCTACCAGCTGATTCAGAAAATTAAGAGATATTACACAGTAAAAGATGGAAAATACATAATTTTAGCACATGTACTTACAATCAGGAGTCATCTTGATGCCAGACACAATGACGCTTTCTGTGGATGCTGGGCCAGGTTTGTATATACTTCCCACTACAGGTGGGAAATCTCCTTGGTATTTGCGTGCCACAGCCACGTTCTTCTCCGAGGAATCACCATCCCTTTCATGTTTATAAGTTTCTTGGATACGCACAGTATAGGCACCAAGATTATCAATTCCTTCTGGTCTGGTACTGGGACTGCTCTCAGAGCCACTTGATGCCACACTGCTTCTCTGCATTTGACCTGGACCCAAGCTCTGATCTGCTTGTTTTGACAGCATCTTCACAGCAGATGGCAAATGGACAACTGTTATGTCTGGGTCAATGCCTGGTGGTACATGAACATCCTCCTCTTTGCCTCCTTCCCTGGAATTGGCTATCGACTCTGATCGCACCCGAGAGTCTTGTGTTTGTTTTAGATGAGGGGTTACATTGCATCCACTACCAGGAAGAACATCCTGAGCACCATTTTGTGGTTCCTCTTGTTCACTGTCAGATGATATTTGGACTGCTGTTGGTGTATGGCTTGAGCTTGGTTGATCCAAAGTGTCCATGTCATCACACTCATCATAATCTTCATCCGAATCAGCATGGGAATCCTCATGTTCATCATACTGCATGTCATTGCCAACTGCCATGGAAGGAAGTCCTCGGCTATCATCATCCTTCCTCCTTATTCTAACTGATGGTCTTTTCCTCTGAGGATTGCGTGCTCTCTTGCACCTCTGGGCAATGCTAGTCACGCAACCTTTCCACAGGTTTCTCTTCTCTTCATTAGACGTGTTTGAGGCAAATTGCTGAAGGACTTCCACTAAAACAGCGATTTCAAGAAATCAATTGTAAATTCTTATGTCTCTTTTTTCAAATTCAATAAAACCTGATTCTATGTTCTAAAATTTAAGCAAAAAATTATCCATGTGCGGGTGGCAGTCATTAAGTAGCCTAGCAATGATTGTTAGTGTAATGGACTCCTAAATGAGAAGGTTGAATTTGAGTCTGTTCAAGACTGTTGCATTGTGAGCTGTTGGGCAAGTTAATTTGTGATCATAGGAGTTAAGGCTTATCAAAGACAATGGTTTATTCCTGTATCTGAAACATGTAGTGAGTTGCATTTTGTCTACTCTGCCTGGGTGGGATGCTGGTCAGGTCCCACCCCTCCCTGTCATTTTACCAGGCACCCTGCCTTAATGTTTGCACTTAACAATTTATACTACCAGATTAAAAAAGATATTGTGAGAGTAAGGACTGAATCTTATAAAGCATCAATTAAAATTAATGAAAATCCTACAGAAAAGAAATGAGGTTCAACCATAAATGGGATAAAATAAATCTAGAGTACACGTAAATGTTCTCTGGCTATGTAGAGTTAAATGTATTGAGCATCTGTTAGAAAAAAAATAACATTAATTTTGCTGGCAACTATTTAATGCCGCTACCCAATCAAAACAACCAATGTTCTTCTCCAAAAATGACTACTTCATCACCACTTGTATTTTTTTCTGGTCAACACATTGTTCATTTTCTTCCAGTATCACATATTTTTCTATGAACATGCTGTCTGACATTTCTCTAGAATTTTCAAACCAATAAAGACAGTATCCTGGCTGCAGAAAACTCAAACTCTTTAATTGTATATGGCCAGAGAACATTTACCTGAACTTTAATTTAAGTATTGCACAAAAAGGTTTTCTTACATTTGATGGCATCCAATATGACTGGGTTTAAAGCAGCTTTTCCTCCAATTCCATAAGGTGTCGATTTGATCAAAACATCAAGTCCAAAGAGCTTCTCTGCCAGGCGCAGGGCATAGAACTTTGGCCGACGCTTGGACTTTTCCAACGCATCTTCCAACTCATACTTTGTGAGCAGCACATGTGGATTGTGACCAACTGATACTGCAAGATAATGACATCACTGATAATTACTTGTATATTAATACCAGGTAATCATGATAATTTTCCATACCAAATCAAATCAGGCAGTTTTTATCCAAGTTCTTGATGCTGAAAATATTTCAGTTTTTGGTGTTCACTTACTGACTTCAGGACAGGTCAGACATAATAATTACAATTATGTTAATGTCAGTATTTCTCCAAGTTTTTAAGGATATAGAACTCTTCTATCACAAATTAAATGTAAATTCCTCTAAGCAATTATTTATAACATTGTCATTTATATGTTCCCTAAAAATTGAGTTGGAATACATAACTGAATTTTAACAATTTTCTTCAGAAGTCTGTGATTCTCAAGCAACTCATTGTTGCCCAAATTGCTGGAAAATGTCTTGCTCACAAAGAGGAATCTTCTGCCACCAAATTGGATTAGACTGTTGCACTGGCTTCATCCAATCTGTCAGTTCATCCTGTTAAAGCTTTCAAACTTCGAACTTAATGGGAACTTCTCATCCCTCCTGTAAGATGAGTCTATTTCCTTACCAAGTTGTAACAGGTCTCCTCTGGAAGAATCCTGGTTGTTCTTTTGATAATCAGCAACTATGGCATTGAGACACGCCTGCCACTGAGTTTGATTCTCCTGGTTGGGATGCTCTAAGACATAGTTATTGATAAGCATGGCTGAAAAGAACACATCCAAAATGAATCAATCGTTAGCAGGAGCATTGTACAATATAGAACACATATTTTCAACACTCCTTATACTGTTAACTGCCCCTTGTAGGCCCTGGGCTTGTACAACTTTGCAAGGGGTTTTGGATGGAGGCTTATTTCTTGAAGAGGAGGGGGGGTGGCCTATAGGCAGAATTTAAAAAAATGAGCTACAACAGTGTTGATCAAAATATGTTTTTCATATATTGGTTTTTAATTAAGCTTTAGAACATCACAATAAATTAAATTCATTTCATTTTAAACTAGAGAGGGGCTTATAATCAGAAGTAATATTTTGTTTACACATAGATGGGCCCCTGACTGTGTGGAGGAGGGCTTTGGTATGTCATACAGCTGTAGTATTTTTAATCTTAATGTGGTCTTCTTCCTTTCAGACCACAAGGTCTTTCCTTAGCCAATTCTCTGTCATTTTCACTTGCTATATGGGGGGACACTTATTTCAGATGTAGCACCCACCCTTCGGTATGAAACGGGGCGCAAAAATGCAGTAGTACGAGTCATATGTCTAACAATCCAATCTGTTTATTCAGCAACGATGTTGTGATGACTTAGGCTTACAAATCATCCGGGTTCAGGACTGTCAAAGACTGTAATAAACCATACTCATAAGTGGCTTTGGGTGAAGTGGCTTCGGCTGAAGTGGCTTCGGGTGAAGCTAAAACTAGACCAGGTAGTGAAGCTACAAAAACACTAGGTAGCGTTTCAAGATGTTCACCTTCACACGAGGAGAAGTCAACTAAACGTCCCGTATCTAAACTAAAGCATGACGAGATGCGTCACACAATCAAAACGGCTGAGAAGGCGTTACATCAGATAATAGGGACTTCAAACAAAGACAACGCGGACGGCGACGGGAACGCCACAAGATCAGGGAAAAGCCAAAAGGTCCACTGCGCATGACTGGCGGGAAACAAGTTGACGTTCTGCGTTCGGGCCCGACGTGAGTGAAGCTC
>Ga0126339_10002515_pt1 | contig 13178 bp, 10 predicted proteins | sample OrbTmetagenome_2_FD_92532 | JGI IMG/M metagenome (GOLD analysis project Ga0126339, IMG submission 92532) | Coral microbial communities from Petempiche,Puerto Morelos, Mexico - Orbicella T R C metagenome | ecosystem: Host-associated > Invertebrates > Cnidaria > Coral | place: Petempiche,Puerto... | reverse complement strand
TTGTGAAAGAAATATTTAACTACATATAGACTTCGCAATATATATCGTTAACTCTTCTGGCTCATTATGACTTCTATTGTCGAGGAAATATAGGCTCTTAAAAGTTAATTGATTGATAAGTTACTTCAACAGATATTGTAGCCAAGATTACCCCTTTTTTGCAACTCAAGTTTAGCCACATATTTATCGCTCTCTTCCGCGCGCGGTTTCGCTTTACTCGCGAAAATCCTGCGCGTTTTTGGCTGCACTACGCGTCAAGTGCGTTCGCGGGGCGTCATGCTGACAAAATCCGGCTTGTGGCTTGTAGTATCGCTTCCCCGATTCTCAAGAAGCTACCACTTCTGAACTAGCTAGAGTCAGGCGGCCATCGTTCAACGGCCGCCAAAAACATCCTCTGGAGCTCATACCGGAAGGGGTTTATTTTCAAAGTAAAGAAGAAAAGGCATTTTATTAGTTGAAAAGCAAATGTTGATGTGTAGGCACTAAACAGACTTGGTGGGGGTGGGGAGGGGATAGCTAACTATCGCGAGCATATTTCCTCCAGAGCAGAACTTTCGTGACCTCAAAGCTCGATCGGCGCTCACAAAATCAGCCGCGATCATCAACTTAACTTTTTTTTGTAAACAAAAGGCGTGTGTTTTCGCCACTCGGCTATAAACGGTAAGTTTCTTGAAATCTGTGAAGGAGTTTGTTTACTTTAGATGTCTTTAAATGCTAAGCGGTTGTTTAATGGTCTACCTCGGTTCGAGACACTTTTAAGTGAATCAATTAAAATTACAACTAACTTTGACGTAAAATTGGAAAACAACGATTAAAATAGGCGCGTAGTTTACTATTGAACGAGAGACGTTTTGTCTCGGACGGCTTCGAAAGCGCTAATTGCAAGAGTATCACAAGTCGTGTAATGGATCAAAATGAAGGCTGAGATATCGAGAAGTTGGTTTTCGCCAGTGACGTGAAACTCGAGTTAATTGAGGGTAAAAAGGTGAAAACTGCCCGTTTATCTCTAACGAAACATCGTGTCACACGAATGCGCGGAATTTTAGCGCGGACAAAGTCGATTAATTGCAGCCTGCCGTTTCCCTGTCAGTAACAAATCCCCTAATTGATGATTAATTGTAGGTTTTGCTCTCTTATCTCGTACAGATCGCTTCACCAGTTTATCTCACGGGCTCATGATGAAACTCACCGATCAGATGAACCGAAGGCAGTGCGTGTAAACATTTCAGAATGCCAGTGAATGAATGAAACCGACATAATGAAGCTAGTTATCACGGCGCCACGGTTTCGGAATTTTCACAGATGTAACTGAGAAGACACTCAGAGTTGATTTATTATCGCTTCCGTTTCCAGTGGGTGCGTTTGGTTCCTTAATTGCGGAGTTAACACGAGAAATGGGCCTCTCTTGTCCACGGTTCACGGCGGTTTTGCTGTTGTTTTTATTTACAATTCCCAAGCTTTCAAAGCCTTGTATTCACATCCTCAATCATGGCTGGAAGCCACTGAGTGCTGGAGAGCGCGCTAAACTCGTCAAAGTGGTTTTCATTGGTAAAGTTGTGAATCTGTACACGTACGATGAAGTCTCACAAACACACGCGGCCGATTTTGAGGTGTGGAGAATTCTCAAGGGAAGGAAAATCGTGGACGAGGTTTTAGAAATGCACCCTTCACCACTGGTGAAAGTCTACGGCTTCGGGGAGAAGAGGTTATGTCGCTCGCCCGTTAACCCAGGAGAAGTTCACATGGTTTTTATGGTGTACGAGCCAAACTCTCGCTCGCTCGTTGCACGATACGATGACATATTCGGTGCGACAGCTCCAGCCACTGCCAACAACGAAGCCGATGTATTACAAGCATTGGGTAAGTAGGCCATGAAGATTTCATTTACTTGTTGTCTCTTACGACCCTGTACATTTATCCCGCAAAAGAATGCTTATCTGACCATTAAGGACACCCCCATTGCAACATTAGCAAAAATAACTTAGCAGACAAGGTCATTTCGCAGATTGTCAAACACAGACAAATTTAGCTGACGCTCCGAGAAACAGCCCTGTCGAGCAAGGATTTGAATAGCGTAGAGACAAAATATGTTGCGCTTCTACAGTTTTAGAATATGGGTAGCTTTTGTAATGTATTTTTATAGTGATGGTAACGTTTCCTGCACGTATGAAATCGGAAAGATTTGCTTTAAATTACCGGGAATTTCCTTTAGCGATCTTGAGCGGGAAGGATACGGGTACACTTAGATTGTATCAGAATTCCTGCTCGAAAACGTGACATTCAATCAAATTGAACTGACAGAGGGAAAACAATACGGAAACCTAGATATACTTGATACGCGCAAAGATGTTTCGTGTCCTTATCAAGACGGCTGCACGAGGAGACAGTAAACCTTGACGTGTCATAAATAACCTTTTTCGGGCTGTCAAAATCGTTCTGGAACAGTGGAACTGCCGTCTCAACATCTGTTTTAGGACTGTTTTGCAAGACACGTGAACGGCGCTGGTTGAGATTGGAAACACATTTTTGCAAGAAAATTGTCCTCTAACGGATTTCACCTGCTTGAACTTCAGGTCAGAGCGCATACAAACACACTGGACCGCAAAACCCGCGATTGAAGTTATCCGGGGCTTATTTTTCACGCCTCTTGTTGTCTAATACAAGAGACAGAGAAAGCCCTCCCGCGACTCCCGGTAGTTGTGGTAATCGGCCTCCCGCGCCTAGCTGTCAACATCGCGCAATCCACTTTACGAGCAGTTTTCCCGTCCTCTGGTATTCAGTGTCTCACACGTTCGGGTGAATTATGACTGAAAAGCGTCTCGTCACCGAATGACAGAGCTATTTTGTTTCAGGGATTTCCGGATTGTTCCTCGGGCCTCCGTAAAGTTTGTGCTCGGTGGTTTGACAGAGATAAAGAAAGCGACGGGTTTATAGAAAACCGTGACGATCTGTTTTAATCCACTTGACTGTGATTGGCGTAGAGAGCTGTCATGTTTTACTTGTGTGGTGAGTGGTAATCGATCACTCAAAGTACCCTAGAGGTAGCCAAAACAATCGAATTGAGTAATTTTACACAAGCACTGCTGTCCACAACAGTCTCTAAACTGTTGAAACGGTCGACAAAATTCTTCGATATATTATTTGGCAACAATTGCTGACACAATTACAGACATTTTCCTGTATTCCTGGTTCGTTTAATTAGAGGAAATCCGAGCAGCTGTGATATGGTTTTCGTACGAATCGGCTGATTGGCAAATTGTCTTTTAAGAAACTACCGTACTTTGTCAGGAAGGCTTTCTGATTGAAAACTTTCTCTCTTCGCCTTTTTGCTCGCTTCAACTTTTGCTTTCCTCCAAATCCTAGTTTTTAGCGTTCTTTACGGATTCATTTCGCGTTGTAACTAAACCGCCGCCTACCTCGCCGACCGCCAAATTGCTCATGGCGCGTTCCATGTTATTCTCAATGCAGTGGACGCTAAGTGTAATCCGTCTTCATTCAGTGTGGTGCCACAGAGTCTCTCCTCTTTAACAACATAACGGATTAACTCAAACTTCATTAGTGTAATCCCTAGGTGATGAGCAAATATACCGAGCCGTAACACCTTTGTGGCGACAGCCAGACTTAGAGTGCGTTCCTCGCGAGGTCTCGTAAAGTCGACAGAGAAGGTTTAATCTTAAAACGCGGCAAAACGCGAGGTTTAAAAAAAACCGTCGGTAGTGCGAAATACAGTGCGGAATGCCAATTTTTCGAACCTCCAAGGGAAACGAAAATTGGTTCGAAAAATCGGAGAGTTCGAGAAATCAGGGGTAAAATTACAGTGTTCGACTGAGAAGAGGGAACGACTTTTGGTTCGAGTTATCGGGAGGTTCGAAAAAATGAGGGTACGAGAAATCGGTATTCCAGTGTGCTATGAATTATTCTACAATCTTTGAGGGATTCTCAAGAGGACGATTATGCGATCAGAAGAAGATATTAAAGAGTGTAATTTCGGAGATACAGTAATAGGACCGGTATAATGGTTGCGGTCTGTGTGAAATTCAGGCGTATTCTGCCCTTCCAGAGATAAAAGATGAAAAATCTTGAAATCGATATGGGCTGATACGCAGCAAAGCAGTGTGGCAGAAAATACAGGGCATTAGCAGAGTCTTAGTATAAAGTCGTCCGTAATCGAAATAGTTTATACCATATCTCAAAGAGCAGGAAATTCAATCTATTTATGCACAGAACTCATAACAGTAAGTGAAGTAGGCTAAAAATCTTTGTAAGTGCTGAAGATAAGCGCGCGGCTATGAAACCGAAAAGGATATATTTACGAAAACACTTCGGCCTTCATTTCGGCATCAGACTTCAAATTATCGAGAAATTAGAAACGTTTTATGAATTTGCAAATCCAATTAATGAACAGAATTAGGAGAAAATTATAGTTAAGCTTCATAATTCTTTCTAACAGACTAAGCGTCGGTTACAGAGACTATTCTGTCGGGGGCCTATGCCCCCAAAGAAACATTGTACCAAAGTCGATCACATGTATCGGTTGGACAGACATTTTAGCGACACACATAAACGAAAGTTCATCTTGAAAATAAAGAATTTTTCTGCGGTTTGGTTTATTTATACTATATTACACAAGAACAGAATGTTTATTTTCTGATAGCATTAAGTAAACAGATAAGGGCATGTTATGGTGATCGGATTTTAATAAACGCAAACAACGTTAACAGCTAAATAATTACGTGGGTGAGAAACTTCGGGATAAAATTCTAGCATTGCGATCTGTCAATTTAGTAAGTCGTACATCAGTATGTGCTAGACAAAGACAAGTTCATCTTTTTTTCTGAATCCCTTGACAATCTATAATCACATTTAGTAACTTTGCTCAGTTAATCGAGTACGAACCTGTTTTCTCGTGATAAAGCGTGGATGAAATCCAATTACTGTCACAATATAGCGCGGATCACGGAAGCCAAATGCAAAAATGCGAGTTACGACGTGGTTTCTTTTAAATTTTTCAATTTTATCGATTAATCAAAAGAAAATAGTAATTTCTCGGATAAACGCGTTGAACAAGAGATAATACTGGAGCTTTTACCCCGACGAAGTTAAGTTGTCCATATTTATTTTCATAACACTTGTTGTTGAATTGGTTCACTTCTTAGATTTTAAGTGAAATTCAAATATCCAAACTCTACAGTAGTACAGTATCACATTTTCACCGATAACTCTCTGTGTGGGTCATTGATGAAGATTTTACTGCACAAACAGACAAGATTATCTCCCTTTTGAAGGGAAAAAAGCTGACTTTGCTTATCTTTTTTATATTGGATTGGAATCCATGCCAAGTTGAACAACTTGGTCAGCTTACTCGGCAGGGTTAAGCCGTGGGCTGTCTTGTGTTGTTCGGAGAGAATCGAACCCTCCGCGGAGTAAAATTGGTGACGCCATGTTCGCAAATTTCTCCACGGAATTATATTGCCAGTGTAATTAGCCTACTACAGCGGGCATATAACAAGAGCTGTAAATTATTATATTCATGTTAGCATTTCTCGTGACTTTGCCAACTTTGATGTCGTGCGATGTTTGACCCAGGGACATAAAGGCTTTGCGGAATCTTTTCGGCTTATCGATGAATGCAAGCGAAGTTTCATGATGTGTTATTTATCCAGCGCTACATGCCTCCATGAACTGAGAAGTCGCTCAAGACAGTTGCGCGATAAACAAGCCCAAACCGATATGACGGAGACGAGTAGTTTGGAACCAAAAAAAAAACGCTTGTAGAAATTGGCGCTTTGCAATTCTTACAACGCCCAAAATCGGGACGCGTTTTTTTATAGCTGAATATATAGCATTGTGCTTTCTTTCCAAGCAAAAGTATTCATCTGTAGTTTGATAACGGAGCGAGCTTGTAGAATGGTGAAAAATTTTTCTACTTGTTTCAAGTTATCTGCACGTTAGAAACTAAAGTATGCGCTATTTTTACACAAACATCTTGAATGTATAACAGGATAACAGGCACTTCTTTTTTTATGGAAGATGCCCTAAAATAGGACAATGCGAACTGCCCCAAATCTTTAATTGCCAAAAATGTATCGGACCTGGGTAATATCTTTGACTGAAAGAGTAAATTAGGGAGTGTAATCTGCAATATGGTAAGGGAGATTTATGAGTTTTATCTTTTTATGGAAGGGGTGGTTATAAACGTAACCACACTCTTGAAACACATGAAACTTCAATTTTTTGATACACTAGAGAAAATGCAATGAAAAACTGTTCCCATTCCGTGAAGAAATCATTCCACAACGATTTTCATAAAGCAATATTGAACGCAATATTGAAGCCTGAAGTTTTCGTCTTTTTATCTCAAGACACTTGAGAAGCTATTTATCTTTGGTTCTTGATGGGGTTTAATTTTTAATTTTTAAACTGTCAGCTTGGAAATTGCGCATTGCTAGCGGAACTTAGCTCTGAGATGGGCAAAATTTGCCCATAGTAGAGAAATTGTTTGAGATTTTAACTGATTTCAGAGAAATTGTGGACACAATTACATAATAACAGAGATTCCAGCACCCTTGTCCAGACCCTCTTATCTTAGTTATGGCTAAATCCCTGAATCGAATACGATACTAAGGTATCAGGTTAACTCCGAGCACTTCAGTTTTCAGATAATCAAAACCGCATGGTATCTCAGCTCCTCAAGAGCTCTCCAAAGAAGAGACATCAGGGACCCAGGTCTTTTTTTAATGTGACTTGTTAACAAAACAGTTTTAGGGTAGACTTGAAAAACTTCACAAACGAGAAATTCTTTGTATGCCTGCGCGTTAATCTTTGTTTTTTGGTCACGCTGTCGTTTTCGAGAACTTTCTTCTAGGATAACTAGCGCTGGAAATTGAAACTACCCATTTTTTTCCCTTGAACTCTGTGTGCTTATTCTATATTAGAAAAAAAAATTAAACGAAAACTGAATAGACCCTTGATTTTTTGTGTTTGTTTTGGCGTTTAGAACTGAGCAGCAAACGTTAACTCGAATGATTTCCCTTGGTCTAGGACAGTGGGGGACTTCTAATTAACAGACCTAGTTGTCCAAAACCGTGTCCATTCTAACGCGCACTGTTTCTAGAACTCGTTTTTAGAGCGTTTTATTTCAATTAAAACCAATATCTTCCCTCCAGATAACTGGCCGGAATGAGATGGAAAGGGCGCGGCAAATGTGTGAATCGATTCCGAAGATTATGCTTTCCGCTCAGTTCGGGCTCAAATTTGAACCAGCTAGAGAACGTTTTTGTTCAATCATTTCTTGGTATGCAAAGTTGAAACGTGCTTTGATGCTTGTTCACCCACCGATCGATGTTTGCAGCATAATCGGGGCTGTAGCGATTACTCAAAAATATCAAAGGCTATGCTTTAATTCTTTAACAACCATTTTCAGTTTCGACTAGTTTTACAGCAAGAAACAGCGGCAAACATAGAAGAGAAATTTTATTAAGTTTGTGACGAAGTAAAGGCAAGAACAACATATCTTTTCCAGTTCATTTTGAATCAACAAAAGCGCACTTTCAACGAATACGCTTGAGATTAATCGAGATTAAGTAAAAAGCCTGTACCGAGAAAGTTGCCCACTTCAGTTCAGTATTGAGACAATTTCATAAATGGATGATAATTCATTGTTTAGGTTTATGTTCTCAAAATCTAATCTGTTCAGTAGCGATCGACTGTGGTTTTTGGTTTGTTACCAGCGAATCCGAAGTATTTCGTTTTATCAACAACAGGGAAATCGGGTTGCCTGGTGTGATGTGGTTACTGATTTTATCAGCAATTTCCGAGTGGTTTAGTAACACAAAACCCAAGAGGACCATTTTAAAGCCGGTTTAAACTGCTTCATCTATTTTCGTTAAAAGCTGCTTTTCCACGCGAGCCAATCTCCTTGAAATAGTCGGAAGGATTATGAAATGTCTTATTGGCATTGCACTAGATGCAATGTTATTGTTTACAGATGACGAAGATGCAATTTACTTGAGATCATTACGTTTGCTTTTCCGCGCGTGTTCACGAAAATTCCGAAGCCGTGTTCGGAAGTCAGCTAGGCCTCTAAGGGAGTTTACAGAACAAATTCATTTGTTTATTCGTTCGCTCCGCAATTTTGAGAACTTGCCGGGTAAGCAACGCGGATGAAAACGTGCAGAATAAAGTCGATATTTGAAAGAAAGCTCTTTCGTTACCCACCCGCAATGAAGTTAAGCCAATTATTATAACGAAAAGGAAAAAAAACTTGGAGCGGTTATAAAGGAAACGAATCTTGCACTTGTGGAAGGTGACCTTCCCTCAGGACTGTTACACATGAGCTTCGAGTATGAATTCACGATCTAGAGAATCAGCGTTGTACATCGTTTATTTTACTGAACAAGCTGCTGAGAAAAAGAGATTGAATCGATTAAAAAACTGAACAGTGTCTTGAAGGTATCCTGTTTATTTAACGTGCCTTTTTTTTCTTCGTCACGCCCTTTGTTTACAGCAATGTTTGACTGCAGTTTGTATAGAGATACAAGCCGTTTTGAGGAAGGAAAAATCAGATATTAGCAACACAGTTAATTTATATTCATGGGAATCGTCCAGACAAATGGCTTTTACGTAAATCATTGCGTTCTAGCGTAAACGTTTTGTCGCGTGCAGTGATCTCCCAACTCGGCGATTAATTTGTTAACGAGTCATTCCAGCGACCTTAATTGCACAGACCGAGGTAAATGATTAGGTGTTGTGCTGTACTGTCACGGAACGATTACTGGCTGTGAGTGCCGGATCTTGGCTCTTAATGAAAACTGCTTGATGGCGGACACACACATACTCAATGCAAACCTCAGTCTTTTGCATGATTTTAATTTTCTCGGGTGGCGCTAAACCTGCGATTTTAGTATTCCAAATTTTTGATGAATAAGTGCTTGTTCGGCCTTTCATTCATTAAACGATAAATATTCTGCATTCTTGATAAAACACTGTGTCCCTATTCAAAAAATCTGCTCTGCAATACACACTGACCCTTTCTTCGCTCGTATCGTAAAATCACCAACTTCCAAGTAACCAATTTTAAAAAAACCCTCGTTTCTCTTGTAGCCAGTTTTATTTCAGCTCGAAACGGAAAAACTTCTTTTCCGCAGTTCACTGTTGAGCCTTAGTAACAAATATGCATTTTCAGCGCTGGGAAATATTGACGGATATTTACCGGCCCACTTGGCACTCGCAATGTATCCCAGTTATTTACCTTCACTTCGGGCAGTAATTAGTAATGATTTCCCGTGATAACATCTGAGATAAGCGATATCCGTAGTCTACCGTGCTAATTGGGCGTAAAGGCTGCCAAATGCTAATTGGAAACTCGTGAGTTTTTCAATCTGCGTTGAAAATCTGTTAGGGGAAACTTGAGTACTGCATGATACTGCGCCAGCAAGGCAATTAGGATCAATAATCTAATTTGCTTTCCACCGCAGAAAAACGCTAAATAGGGCCCAAATCCTTAACTTTGTCGTTTAAATCTTCGGAAGACGTTCGCAAGTATAACTTCTTGCATTTCTCTAGCTACGTACCAACAATTTGAAGTTAATGGAGACCATTTTATTTTGGCAGTTTTGCGCAACTGAAATTGCCGGAATACTTCTGTATTGAAAGTGATACCGGCTCTAATTAAGGCGAGGTTAAAGCTACAGCAACTAGCGCGAAGTGACAGTAATGTATCTGACTGACTTTTTAGACTTGTTTCCGCGAACGTGTTGCGGAGTTGAATAGAGCTCTTTACAAAATTAAAGTTGGTATCTCAAGGAAAACGAAAAACGAAACGTTGTGCTTTCTATTTGAGAAATATGTATCTTGTGGACAAGAACGGGCATTCGAACCTCTTTTGGTTTTGACGCGGTTTGTTTCATATTTCGTTTCTCTGTATTACAACGTTGAATCCATGCCAAAGTTTTTAGTCGCGTCACTTGATGTAAAGTGTCCTGTTTGTTATTAAACGCAACTTTAACCTTTTTTCAAGCAAATATCCGGAGTGTTCAAAAAGCGGACGATTTCAGCTGTTTCATTTATAGAGATGACAAAAACTGCTTTCACTTCTAAAGGTTTTGTATAAACGCATATCCGGAGTATTAAAAAAGCCGACGACTTTACATGTTTCTTATTTGATACAGATGACAAAAACTGCTTTCACTTCTAAAGGTTAATTTATTTCCCAAAAGACAAAGTTCCCAATCGATTGAAATCGAAAGATCATTGACCACTCGCGTTTTCTCGCGTGTCATCACGTGTCCTCGCGAGCCCTCGTGCGTGTTTCGTGGAGAAGCGCAGAAATAGTAGCGAACATGAGTTTCTTTCAGTAATTTTTTTTTTTTGGAATTGACTTCACGCTGTTAATGAATACTGCCATATTAATAACAGTTTCCTCTTCGAAACTCAGGTTGGAAACCCTGGTCGAGCTGGAGCCGTTGCAGTAAAAATTGTGGCGAAGGAGATCAAAGTCGTACTAGAGCGTGCCGTGCCAAAGACTGCGATGGCGCAACGAAGGAAGCAAGAACATGCAACAAATACGAGTGTTATGGTAAGGGAAATGTCAGTAATGTTAAATGAAGCCTTTTTCGAGCTGTTAGATCAGTTGGTGTTCTAAGTAACGAAAATGGAAGGTGAAAAGAATGAAAGAAAGTAAAACTAGAAGATCAGAGTCCGGATATGGAATAAAATATTCGTCACTTTGATGTAAGTGACGTAGATGACATTTTCGTTTTCATGTCTTGGTCTTTTTCTGATTCTTACTATATATCCAATCAATTTGAGCGCGCGTGGACCGGGTTCCCGTCAGCTCCCAACGGTAGGCTATTTTAAATGTTGCGTTCTTTTTCAGGTTTAAAGGACATAGCAAGGCTTCTTCGAGAGGAACAAAATCCACCCGACTCTAAAAACGAGGACATAAAAGTGGAAAACGGACGCGTGGCGTCCATACCAGTGTCTAAAGTATTTCGCTATTATAATTATTTTCCTGATGACTTCTCAATTCTCGTTACATTTCGCGCCATGTCGCTCACAAACGTCTATCTCGTGGCCATGTACGATTATCGCAAACATCTGAGCTTAGGAGTGCGGATAAAGCCAGATTTGATAAGTTTTGAGTTCGAGAAAATCTCGGCGTTTCGCCAGGGTCAATGGTCGCTGGACTTTGCTGTGAAAGCACGCAAGGCACAGTGGCACACCCTGGGCATTAGTATCCAGGAACGAAACGTGACGGTTTTTTGGGACTGCAAGAAGACTGGGTCCAAGAACTTACCTGAAAAGTTTTCTCTTATTCCGGACCCGTTGGGTGAGCTTTACGTTGGGAAACCCAGGCTTCTTTCTTCCGTCGAGAGATACGAGGTGAGTTGAAGGGAAATATTGATTTATTGTAGCGAAATACTATCATAGTATCTAAATTGTAGAGGAGACGAAAATGCCTTTGTTTAATTTGCCAACTCAAGTCTTGAAAATAACTGTAATTACAGCGCTTACATTCGATCTCTGAAATTTATTTCTGAACCAACAGTTGATCTATCTGTGGTCGTTGATCAGCTAGCTCTCCTCTCAGGAAATGGCAGAATTTTTTTTGTTTTCAGTGCAGATTCAAAAGGTCACGTGTATGGGCTGTGATTGGTAGATTTCAATCGATTTTGTTTTGTTTCTTTTTGTCTAAGGTTCGTCAGTCATTGTGGCTGACGGCAGCGTAAAATACGATCGTTGGTTCGGCTTTGCACTTTAAAGTTCGCATGATTTTATTTGTAAAAAGCGAGGGTAATTTCCATTCAGTGTCATTAATCTCGAAAGAAGATAAAACGTACCAACACAACGCACAAACGAAGAGACAGACAACGAAGCAAACATGAAAACAAATAAACAAACAAAGAGGTAACCAAAGACGAATGGTGTTCTCTCACAAACTGACTTAAGACTTAATAACGGCAGTCATCAAGGTGGGCTGTATGCAATCTGCTTCAAGCCAGTGCATTTAGATTTCTTTTCGACTCTGTAGTTTTGTTGTTGTTGTTGCTGTGCCGTGCCCGTCTCCGTGGTAACATAGAGCATGCGTGTGTCTATATAAAGTGTGTTTCAATATGTGTCTGTGTTTTTCAGATTGAGGTTAGCGAGTTGTACTTCGTCCCAGACGCGGGCGCGTCCAGAGATCAATGCGAGGCTCCACTTTTCAAACCAGTGAGTGCTTATGATATTCAAACTGAATCTCTTGTCAGTCGTGTTATGTTCAGCTTTAAGACTCTCCTCTTTTTTAATTACATTTTCCACAATTCCTCTTGGGAGAACTTCTTTCTCGGTCAGTATTGTTGCGGGAGATGAAAAGGTGGATGGTTCTTATAACCTACGGTACCTACTTGAATTTGTCTGAACTAATTTAAAGGTAGTTTTGTACGTGGCCAAAATAACACAAAATACCGTGAATGAGCTTCGTTAACGTTACACTCAGTTACACTTCGAAAAGGCTAACCTTGCCTTTTGGCTTATTTTGTAGCTTCTAGACAAAGATGAAAATGAAGGCAGTGGTGGTGGTGGCCCTGAAATTTATCACAAAGAAGGATCTGGTACGCCAAATTATGTTGACGATCCTGAAAATGAAGGTTTGTTCAGGGAAATCGTCAGTTGTGCTGGCTTCGCGCAGCCATATTGATTGCATTCAGCGTATAGTGTGTTTAGTTAGCCGAGATCTCTTTTTAAATTAGAGGTTCTGTTTGATAGTGAGATATTAGAGGAAACTCTTCTCGCAGAGGTTCTTGCAAATTGTGTCGGCAGGTAGCTGAAGAAAGCAAGGTGAAGGGAACATTGCTTCGTCTAACATTCCGTATAACTGGCAAACAAGTAAAACAACCAACTCGCCCCCAGAATCGCACATCGCGTGATATCTTTCTCTTTTGGTGTATATGTGACATGTAACCTGCTTTTCACGAAACTGAAAAATATATGCGTTACAAAAGAACAAGTTGTAATTTGTCCCCAAACCCAGTTTTTGTGTGGTGTAGTTGTTTGTTTGGGTGGCTTTGCACAGCCCGGGGAGGGGGGGGGGGGGGGGGGGGGGGGGGTTTTTTTGGGTGTGAGGGGTGGGTGTGTTTGAAACCTCCTTCCTTTTTTTTTTTTATTTTTTCTTTTTTTTTTTTTTTTTTTTTTTTTGT
>Ga0126339_10002512_pt1 | contig 13181 bp, 8 predicted proteins | sample OrbTmetagenome_2_FD_92532 | JGI IMG/M metagenome (GOLD analysis project Ga0126339, IMG submission 92532) | Coral microbial communities from Petempiche,Puerto Morelos, Mexico - Orbicella T R C metagenome | ecosystem: Host-associated > Invertebrates > Cnidaria > Coral | place: Petempiche,Puerto... | reverse complement strand
CATTCGTAATAAAACAACGGCGAAAAAGCGTTGATCTTTCCCCAAAACCGTGTTTTTGGGCGTCGAAACAACTTTTCGCCATACATTTCCTTCTAGCGACTTGCAATGTTTGCCCCCTGACGATCCCAGAGTGCTTTGCGCAAACATGGGTATCCGATTCCTGGCAACTCATTTATTAATTCTTCTCATGCTTTACTGCTTTGAAGCGTAACACAACACTGTCTCATGTGTCACATTTGTACAAGGTACGAATGCTGACGTATTTTCGGCTGTCGCGTATTTCCGGCCGCCGGCTGTCGCTTGTTTCTGCCGATTCATCATACCTTAAATAAGCGCTGAGGTAATTCTTACATGTAGTATTGAAAGCTACATTGCTAGCTGACTTCAACAGGACTTCGTCATGGCCGTATTTTCCTTGGCGGTTTTCTTCATGGCATCCTCGATGCTTCTTCTGTGCGTATCCTCAAAGGCCGCACCGACGATAAATACGACTTATGGACCTGTTAGCGGGTTCGTAACAGTTCTTGGGTCAAACAAGACTGTCATCCGCTATTTGGGAATCCCTTTCGCCAAAGCGGAACGTTTTGAATATCCCGTTCCTCCGGACAAGTGGACAACTGCTCTGAATGCGAACAGGACTACCAAGATTTGCCCACAATCGCTTCGGCCTGCTAGTAAATTTAAAATCCCTCTTATGAACGAGGATTGCCTTCAACTTGCGGTACACGTGCCTGGGAATGCAACCGACAGTTCGGCACTAGCAGTGATGTTGTGGATTCATGGTGGCGGCTTCACTGTAGGAGATATCACAGAGTATGATGGAAGCATCTTGGCAACTGAGGGGAACGTGATTGTCGGCACGGCTGCTTATCGTTTGGGAGTTTTGGGATTTTTGAGCTCGAACAGTGGCAATTTGAGAGGAAACTACGGCATGCTGGATCAGATAGAGGCCATGAAATGGGTGAACAAAAATATCGCAAGGTAGGTTAAAAGTCTGTTGCCGATTGGGAAAGTAATGTGTGTGAGAATAATTTCGTTGTTAACCTCCCTGGACCAATTGGGTATCGAAAAGTGCACTTTTTGTTGTTTACCTTTGAATTTTCTGATTGTTGATAAAACAAAACGTTTGAAATCTGAGTTGATAAACCTCGTTGGAGTCCTGCACTTTTCAACTGAACCCTAGCCCCACTCACACCCCTACAAGTGAAATAAAAGTTGCCCTGCGAACAAAGAGATGGCAGAAAGAAACCTGACAGCTGTGGATCCGCGAAAGCCGAATCACGAATTACATGTTCGAATATGCTGTTGTTAGCGTCACGGGTGGGTAACCTAGAACGGCTACCAGCGATTTGCACCGAAACAGCCTACCGTGATAAAAAAACGAATATATTTAGATAAAGATCCTCAATATGGAGAGCATGTAACTGATAAATCTTGTTCCAAGTGATTTGTATTACATCAAAACAGATGATTATATTGCTTTAGAAACGAGGATCATGTAAGACAAATATCATATCATTTTGATACAGGTCGCTGTAGCTGGTCGTGTTTTTTCCACTGTTTGTGATACAAGTAAGCCAGGTTTATTCGAGGAGTCGCTACTTATTTAAGGCGGATACCTCCTGTTAATTTAAATACCTTCGAGATGACCGAAAGACAAGAAAAGGTCAAGCAAAGATTTTATTTTGAAGGGGTGAAGGGGTGTGGGATGGTAGTTGAACAGTTTTTATATGCAGACCATTTCAAAACAAAGTTGCTATGATATTGTTGCTGTCGTTGCCGTCGTGTTATACATATAACTTATTAGATGGTTTGGTGTGTAGTTTTGCTGTATATTTTTACGAGTTGTGCCGTATTTTGACGAGCCCGTAGGGCACGTCAAAATACAAACAACGAGTACAAATATATAGAGGATATTACGCGTTGGCGAGAAGATATGAATTTTTATGTTCGAGTGGCAAGAACAATATCTCACGGGTGAGCGCAGCCAACGAGTGAGATATTGTTCTTGCCACGAGAATATAAAATTCATATCTTTGAGCTGACGTGCAATGTTCCTTTTATTATAGACATACTGATGACGGCGTTTTTGACGATTTTCCGAAGATTTCCGACCACTTTCCGAAGATTTCCAAAGATTCTCCAAAACTTGTCCGAAGTTCACACGAACGTTACCGAACATTTTCCGAAAATTTCCGTAGATTGCTGAAGAGTGCCGAAGATTGCCGGAGACTTTCGAGGAAGACCCGAAGATGTTTCGATATTACACCAACGAATTTAAGTACAATTTAAGAGACAAACTTGATATTAGTGAAATCATGGATATCTTCACTAGTGAAGATATGGAAAATACGCCACTCGAGTCCCGGATGTGGTTTCGTATGAATTTTACGAGTGGTGTATTTTCCAGTAAAACACTCGTGTCCATATAATAAAAGCGATACTGCACACCGAAACATCTAACAAGAGATTTATTATCCAGCTGGTATAGTCAATAAATTTATCAGTGAAAGAAGGAGAGTGTGACAGTTTTGCGTGCGCGCGCCGACCCGTACGGCAAACAGGTTTTCTACTGTAGAAATAACTGTACAATGTCGCTGTATATTTGTACTGTTATTTAGACGGTATTCGCTGCTGTTGAATAATAATATCATGTTATTAAACTATTGGGTAAAAGTAATTTATTACAGCGCAATTAATGATATGACGGCATGTAATCAGTGTAAAGCTTGACTGCTCAATGACATCAATGCTTTAGTTGTCAATGATATTAAACATGTTGGACTATCCATTTCTCGTCGATCATGTATTGCTTTTCGTCGATACTCATAATTAGCCCGACCGGGGGTAGTCAGCAACGATTTGTCAACAGCTTCTTGGTGGGCTTGATAAATAAAGCACGAGGGTACCTGAGGAGCATTTTGGTTTGGCTGATGACAAACCGTTGACAAATCTACTAACTATGTTCAAACCGTTGTAACACAACACCTCCATATGCTGCAAGGCAAGAGTCACGTTTCGCGTAGTCAAATTCATCGTTATGTAATATGCCATATGTCACGTTATGCTGAACGTTCGCATAAAAGTGAAAAAAAAGATAACTCCTAACATTGTGAGCTTGGGCCGCCTGTGGCCCATTGCACATCAGACTTTAAAAGTAAGGATCGCAACGGAGCAGATAAGGTTACTTCAAACCTTCGCGGGTGTCCTCCAGAAAAAAAAAATCGTACGCGTGCTGTTTTGAGTGAAACCCCCACAAACTATATATCAATAGAAAGATTATAAATGTAGAATTCGATAAAATTATATTCTTTTTTGCCGACTGCTTTCCTAAGGCGGCAGAAGCCGTTAACGCCAAAACGACCGACTGAAATTCCGCGAATTGATCGGGTGTCAAATGCGATCGTTGATGCAAAATAATTGTGCAGTGTTAATCACAAAGCATCAATCTCTCAAAGCGTGTCAACATTTTCTTTCATTTCTATTATCTTTTTAAAGATCTGTCAAGTTCCACTATCGAAAAATTCGCGTAACGTGTTGTGTTAGAGACCGCCACGAGAAAAGTATTTGAAATAAAAGAATTCGCCGACATGTTTTTGTTCCGTATCTATCAGTGAATGTTCTGGCCAAATTTCAAGGAAAACTGTTCATTCTACATACCTCATTAATTCATTTAAAGAGGAGGGATTCTCTCCAAGAAGGAGTGCAGGTTTACGCCTTCTAAAGATTTATAAACATGTCACGCCTTCTCAGAGGGATATGTCAACTCAAAATGTCGCCAGCCAATGAAATAACAGAACCCCTAGCGTTCACAGTAAGGAAAGTTGAGCTTCGCGGTAAAGCGATAGTGTTACAGTCACGCTTTAGGCGCATACGTTTTAGGCCGGTGGTCAACAATAAAGGGCAAAACGGAGAAAAGCGATGTGCAACAACACAAAAAGAAACTGAGGAGCAATTGCCGAAGCGTGATTGCCAAAAGGCACTCTTGACGGACATGAAATTTCAAATTGAAAGTATTTGATATAGGATCTCTGGATTAAGCCGTTTGCTGCGAAAAGGTCGCCGAGGAGTCCATGCCTTTTGGGGATTATGACACCTTGACGGTTTAGTAACTTTTATTTTAAAAAAATGTCTTTTTCCCAATAACTCGCGCGCGTTTTAATTTTATTTTTAATTTTTGGAAAATGTTACCTTGAATAATGAACTTTAATTTGGTTGGAAAAAAGAAAATAAGGAAAAAGTAGCCCCTCTACCTCCAATGATAATATCATCGAAAATTGGCAATGTACGTGAGATATTGCCAAAATGTTTTTCAAACATTTTCTGGGCCACTTAACTTGCACATGAAATATCAAATGGCATTCTCTTGAACCGATATCGGCTAAAAGGTGAATTAAACACGCAGAGATACGAGGATTCTTCTGAAAGTTTTTTGGTGCCAATAACAATTTGACATGTCAAGAACCCAGAAAACTTCGCAACCGTCTAGAGTGCTCGAAATTGTTTTAAGGTTTGGTGGTTTGAAATCTTTATTTCAATGGCTTCATTAAGATCTGGTGGGTGTAGGAACAATCTCAGAGCTTTACATCCGAAATATTTCTTGCTTTTTCAACGATTACTTAATGCTAACCCATGTAACTGGTTCCTCTACTTTGGCAATGATATCTTTTCTTTCAAGATCGTTTTAAAACAGTTCCCTTGAGTTTATCTATCAGTCTTAATGGGAGATTCCTTTGTGGTTGAATAGTAGGATGACTATTAGCTTTCAACTTAATGTTATACTCTCCCTGAACACAACCTAAACCTTTGAAAACATCCTGAAATTCGTCCAGAAGGGTCAATTTTTCTTACACCTCATCAACACTGGAACTTAGTTGTTCTACTTTGTTATTTAGCGTGCACGTGATTATAGCTCTAGGTCTAAACGTGATTCTGAACCAAGGATAGGTCTTACATTATCCCAGATTACACAACACTCCAAGGGTTTTGAACCCTTAGTTTCCTTTGCCGTCTGTCAACAAAGCATTTGCCCATCGTACCTAGCTGGTCCCCCCACCCCAAATGACTTGAGTAGCATGCTTGTTGGCTGTACCCAAGCATTCAAATCATTAGCCTAACCTAAGGAAATTACATTTTATTCTGCGTCTGTATCAAGTTTAAACTTATGGGAATGTTATTAACTAGTAGATCTGGCTGATTGTTCCTTCTAGAGCTACCTTGAATTTCCTCGGTGTATAGACCATCCAATGGTTCATTGTCTTCATTATCCTCTACTTCCATACGTGACGAACTCTTCTCTCTTCCATGCCACTCTTCAGTTTGAGGCAGCACCGTGCAAAGTGGTTTCTTCCATGTGACTCGTGGCTCTATAGGCCAGACAATTTCTTCTGTCATGAGACGCTGCGCAAAATTTGCATGGCATTATTCTTTACAATTCTATGTGTTTGGGTTTTCATCTGTCCACCGGTGACTCTGTCTTCTTTACAGCGTCGACGCTACTCGTCTGTGTAGCTGGTGAACTGAAGATTTGCGACTGTTCGATAGATTGTTCCGTGATTCTGCGTAGTCTGATGGCTTTGTCGAGTGTCGAATCTGTCTCCCGTACTAGCAGTCGCTCTCGTAGTTTGGAATCATTTATGCCCACCGCAATCTGATCTCTTATCAGAGAATCCTTAATTGCTCCGAAATTGCAATAGTCAGCCCCTCTTCTGAGAGCTGTGACAAATATGTCAAACGTGCGATCTTCTTGGATCGTCTTTCTGAAAACGTATCGTTCGTAGTTGTATTCTTCTGAGGTACACGATACGTTTCAAACGCTGTTAAAATACCTTCAACTTAAAAGTCCTTTTCGTAACATCTCCGGGGTTTGTTCGTGTTGCTTTGTTCCAGAGAATATTTTGGATAGTTGTTATTTGTATGGCATCGTCCTTTTCGAGTAGGCCACTCGATATCTGATACAATTCCTAGGCTTCCTTCCATTCTTTCTACGCATGTGCGAGGTTGAGACTATCAATATCCAATTCTGAGGGATGTTTGATACGTTCCATGTCGAAATTGAAAATCAGTAAGCTTTCTTTTGAAGAGATCATGGCACCATGATATGAGCATAAGAAAATACACGTCTGCACCCTTCAACCTCAAGAGTTTATTGCCGCACTTTTACACAACACGTGATCCACAAGATCACGTGACAATACATCACACAGGACAACCAACTTATCATAACCCGCCCTCCTTCTAATAGGCCATTTCCGAGTTACTTTGAGCCTCTGTTTCTGACGAATCCTGGTGCAAAACCTTCCATGCATGTGAAAATGCATGTGAATGGTTTCACAAGAAGACTCGTTTTGACACATAGAAATAAGACAACTCGGAACGGCCTATTACCGTTTCCTCTCTTATCAGCGTCCAATATTTCCCTCACCGCCCCCTTATATCCTTAAATGTGTTATATGTGACTTACAAATCAATAAACATTTTGGAGGAATCAATTTGATTGGCATTGCGAACATTTTTGAGAACTGGGTACGGCTAGACACCACTATGGCCCAGACTCAGAATCTGTTTTTTGTTGTTGTTTTTTGTTTTTTCACGCTAAAGCGTTTTGACTTCTATTTCCTCTCATTTTAATCCGCTGTCCAGATTTGGAGGGGACCCAAACAGAGTCACTATATTTGGTGAGTCAGCTGGCGGATTTAGTGTTGGACTGTTGATGCTGTCACCACTTGCCAGCGGTCTGTACCAGAACGTTATCATGCAGAGCGGGACAGCAGTTTCCCTGTCTTCAACTTTGGAAAGAGATGAAGCTGACTTACGAGCAAGGTACATGTATAAGCATGATCCTATACAATCAAATGAATTTTGATCCAACTCATTTGAACTCAACGCGGATTGAGTTGGGCAATCGAAAGAAATCGAATTCACACAAAAATGATTGGACAATTTAATCGAACTCAATGGAACGTTTAATTTCCGAAGTCTTGATTTTTGTAAAACTGTTGTTGTTGATATATAACAAGATTTTCGACGCTCGCGTTACTTCGATAGGACACGTTTGTTTTGGTGTTTTTGAGACCACATAGCACCATCTTTGTTCAAACGAACTTATTCGCCTTACGCAATCGAAAATGGATTGCGTCTGATAACATCCGGGGGTCTTACCACCCTTTCCTGCTAACAATCACGTTTTCATTAATTTTTTGGTCATTTTAGGATGACTTCAAAAGTAGTTTCATGTTCCCACCAAATTTAGCAAACAGATAGAGGTCCAATTGTCTGACGACGAAATTGACAACAAACGTTAAATTATGAGATCAGCTATCAGTAAGAAAATTAACGCTTTATTTCTCAGCCGACAACTGGAATTTTGATCAGTACTAATTCATAGGTTAAACCTTAATTATTCAGCCCCTTAAACAAGGTAATGGGGCAGAGATGATTTTTAACCTTCACTTATCCATGCAGATCGAGTAAGATACATTTCTCTTACGGGTCTAATATTTTTTGTTTTAGGAGTTTTGCCAAAGCCATAGGATGTGAAATTACTTCTCTGAAAGCTTGTGCAAAAGAGAAAACTGTTCAAGAGGTTCTAAATGCACAATCAAAAATATTTTCACAGTTGAATTATCTGTCTTTGGGACCAGTGGTAGATGGATACTTTTTGCCAGGTATGAATTTTATAAAACTCAAGGAAAAACAAAGGTAAGTACAGATAAACACAGGGAAATACTCTGACTCGAAAGTGACGCGGAGTCGCGAATGAATCCAAGTCAGTCAACTTGTTGGACTCCAAACTGTTTGGCCAACCGCTCAAAACTTCCGATATTTTTCCCTCAGCATGAAAGGCAAAGAGAAGAGCCAGAGCTAGCTTTTAGTGAAATCCCTAAAGAGTCCTAACCGGCATCTATTACCTTCAAAAAGTCAGCGCAAAATTTACAACACGGAGAAAGTTTGCATCTTCCTGTGACTAATGCGTCTAAGTGCCCGGCCCGCTCGCCCTAGCGCTTCTGACGTTGATTATATATTGACAGGTTGTAGCCCGAGCTATATCTTCGTTTTCTTTCGAATTCCTCATCGAATGGTTATTGCAATTTTCTGTTGTTGTGGCTTTGCTTGTTTTTGTGTTTTGTTTTGTTTGTTTGTGTTTGGATGTTGTTGTTTTGTTTTCCTTACATGAATGAGTTTTAGTATATCTTAAATTCGCCACTTTAGAAACAAGAAACGTCTGGGACCGCTCGCTTGTGGCATCGTTACAGCTTTTGTCCCAAGTGACGGTCGCAAAAGCCGCTTCGAGATGATACTTGCCCAATGTTTCTTCTCGTTTCTAAATGTGCCAAATAGGAGCTAGAGCTATCCTTAAAGAGAATCTAAACCAACTTCTAATAGTCTGATATCTTATTTTAGATCAGGGGACGGAATATCCCCGTATGCTTCACGTCTGTAGATAATTTATGCTAGGTCAAAATACATTTTATCTGTGATGTACTAAATTAATATAATCGGTTTCTTTCTACAGATTCTTCCCTGAAGCTCCTTCAAGGCGGGAAATTTAACAAGAGTAATATCATGATTGGAGTGACACAGGATGACGGCTCAGTCTTTGCTGTTAGCGTTCTAGGTTAATAACTAATTTGAATAACGGACTAGAAGTAAAATATAAATTAACTTTCACAACCGTTATTTTTGGCTTTGTTTCGTTTTCTTTTGTTTGTTTGTCTATTTGTTTGGTTTTGTTTCTTTGTTTTGTTTTGGCTATCGCATTATGCCCCTTGAGGTGGCTCGGCGTTACGACGCGATACTTGATAAGAGTTTGGAAATCTGGCCAAAAACAGGTGCGAAAATCTTGTTTAGGTTTTTCAGACTATGCAAAAGAAATGGATTTTTCTAATATTGCGAGCTCTGTGCGACATTAAACGAAGAGTAGACAACGAAGAGTTGACAAAGTAACGAAGGAGAAACTCATGCACTGATCATGACCAAATATTAAAGCTTACCTGAAATGTTTAGAACTGACAATTGTGATGTTGAGAGATTGGAAATACTCTTATATCGTTTGGAGAAAGGATTGCGCAGTGGTGAGAGCGCTCGCCTCCCATCAATGTGGTTTGGGTTCAATTCCGGCCCGGTGCCAAATGTGGGTTGCGTTTGTTGTTGGTTCTCGCCTTGCTCCGATAATTTTTCACCGGGCTCTCTGGTTCTCCTGCCTCTAAAAGCACATTTCCAAATTCCAATTCGACCAGGATAGGTGACCCGCATGCAAACTATAGCTAAGGCTGATTTGGCTTCCTCTCTAAATATTGTAAGTTACTTATTATCTATTTATTTTCTTTTTAGCCAACAAAGGAATTACAGAGGGAATACAGAGATCTTTGTTTGAGGAGGTGATTAAAAATCAGACTTGGACCCGAAATCAAAACTCGCACTTGCATGAACTGATCATCTACCAGTACACCGATTGGTCGAATGTCACCGATCCTTACCTCTTGCTTCAACGATATCTCGACGTTAATACAGACGCCTCCTTTAAGGCTCCCGCTATCCTGTCAGCTAACGCATTCGTCAAGAAACAGGCTCCTACTTACTTTTACCAGCTTGAAAGAGCGCCTAAAGTGTTCCCTGGTTACCCAACAATTCCATGGGCCGGAATATATCACGGGGCTGATGTTTTTTACCTTTTTAGTGGACCCTTTCTTGTGGCTAAGAATCTCACATCTGACACAGATAAGAAACTCAGCAAGGATATTATGACCTTGTGGACAAATTTTGCAAAAACTGGGTAAGTAGTACAACCAAGTTATGGTATAATTCATTATCGGCGTAGGATATACGGCAACTTAGGTTGTTAACATCAGTTCGATTCTGAGTGTCTTAATCGACTCAAGTCTGCTTATGCATATTTTAATTATCCACTTTAACTTGAAGGCTAATTAGGCATTAGGTAGTTACACACGACTCCTCAAACATGTAATACTTTTAATCTCATCGTGTTTAAATAAAGGATCTTACTTGAAACCTCAACTTTTGGACGTTGGGGAACGAAACATTTCACAGTTAGATGAAATTGTACAGTGGTAGAGTCTTGAAGTAATGATCATGAAGTCCTTATCCGTGCAGAGCACGATAGATGATCAACAGGATTTTTTAGTCAATCCTGTTTTAAAAGCCTGATGGCTTCTAGAGGTCACCACGCCTCACATTAAAACATTTATAGCATGAATGAATGAACGAAAATGGAATAAGTTTAGTTCAGTTCAATTTTACTTACAGTGGTGAACCTGCAAACTTTTTTCTTGATTCTTGCAAGCATAGTTCACCTATAACTTTGTAAAAAGACAACGTATATTCGATAGAATTGACAGAAAGCCTTATTTTTTTTCTTTCCGCCAATGCATTGAAGAAATCCAAATAATCCAACGTTGGTAGGGACAATTTGGCCCCACTACACAGCTGACACTGAAGAGTATCTGGGACTAAGTCTTAATTTGACAGTGAGGTCCAAGATGCGTCCAGACAAGATGGCCTTCTGGAATGAGCTTGTACCAAGTATTGAAGAAAGAATAGCACCAACCACAACTAGCCACATACCGACTACAACTGAACAAATAGATGACAAAAAAGGTATGTCTACGTGAAATTTAACCCTATCCACCATCACCAGTCCTTGTCGTTTTATGTGGTCAGAGATTGAGTCTGAGAGTGTGACCAGCCCTCTGCAGACTTGCCATAGTCCCTATTTGCCAGCTTATTCAGGGTTACTACCAGGGCCTCACAGCTACCGCAGCGGGCCAAGGGTAGTCCCCTACTCCATTGTTGCCCACCTTCCATGGACGCTACGGATTTGTCTTTGGGTGGCTAACCCTATTCTGACCGGGCTTTTTTGATCATCTGCGACCGAGGAGGATACAATGGGTAGAATCCACCTCCCACGATAAAGTCGATTATATCAAGGGCGTATGTACATATACTACTTCCAATATTGTGTCCTTTTAAGGCAAGGAATACGGGATAGTGACGTCAAATCACATGTCAATACTCTAGCTGTTATTGAAGTTATCACTGATTCGACTTACAAACGAGGCGGAAGGGAAAGGACCAATTCAAGTTTCGAGAACAAAAAGCATTTGACGCCAAATTGTTCGCGGACAAATTCCTAGTAAAGCCTCGAAGTTTTGCAGCTTTTACTAAATATATGAAAGTAGAAAGTTTAAAATTATAAGCCCACCCATGGTCTGAAGATTGTTAACACTAACGCTTTCTCTTCATATCTTATTGGGGTAGAGATGGATGAGGTGCCACCCTCTGCCACCCCTCCCATCCCGCCTTGAATCTATAAATTGCGTGTACGTTACAGGGTTAAACCTGATTTAGATTTCCTTCTTTGCCGCAACATTTTTTTTTACGAGAAAGCGCTATAATGATATAATTATTTATCTCTTTTTTCCAGACAAACTCGTGATGGTGCTTGCCATTTTAACAGGGTTGTTTGCTGCTCTAGCTGTGTTTTTACTGGTTGTGTTGATAATAACTCGCTGCAAGCCAACTCGACGAGGAAAAGAGTTTGAAGTGTCATTAAACATGTAGCCCGCGAGATAATTGTAGTCAGACGATGACGTTGTCAATTGTTTGACGCTGATTATTGTTCAGTTATCACTTTTAATTTCTAATTTCCTTTTCTTTTCTTTTTTTCACACGTGGTGTAAAATCAATTCAATTCAGTCTATTCTTTTTCATGAATTAAGGTACTTATATACATACCGAGCTGAGGCAGACGACAACGGGAACGAGGACGTCACCAAACAAGAAGCCTAAAGGCTTTCACGCGGGATGCTTTAAATGCATGGCTTTCCCCGTAGAAATAAATGCTACCATTTAGTTTTTCAGTTGTATTTTATTTCTTCAACAACAAGATAACAGAATGTGGTTCGTGTTAAAATGTGTATGCATTTCATAGTAAGAGCGTAAACATCGTCAACATTGTTACTGTACGTTGTTGGATTCGTTGCCACATGGTATAAGCATGGGTCGGGCGTGCGTCTGTAGACATTATTCTTATAGACCTTGGTGTAGTAACCCGGGCATAGTCCCAAAGAGGGAATAGAGCGAATTTAAACGTAAAATGCAGCTTTGAATGAGACACGGCATCCTTGAAAAGCAGCTTTAGTGATATCATAGGTTTTCATTCCTATAATACCGTATTAATTATTAGTTTAATAGGCATTTACTTAAGCTAAATATTGTGTAATTTTGCAATAATAGTTAAATTTAAGTATGTTACGTCGGTGCATTATTTATATCGATGGAATATATTTATATCGAAGGATAAGAATAAATGATTGCTGTATGGATCAGTGATTTGATTGGTGATATACAGTACTCAAATGAACCAGCGAGAGGGTTTTGAGGATTCCGCGAAAATTGAGTTTGCCTATTGGCAAAAACAACGTCGCTACCCCGACATAGACACAGATATGGCGGACAACATGTCAGTACGTAAATCCTGCAGAACTGTTATTGAGAGTGGAATTCTGCCCAAAACCTCAACGAGAAAAGGTAATAAGCTTCCAAAACAAAATATTCGTACTCTTACGTTAACTCTTTAAGGGCCCAATTTCTTCGGTTTTTTGGCTGCCACGACCCTGAATTAGCCTCAACTTTGCGGAAAAGGCGATTTCTCACCGAGGAGCAAGATTTCCCTAAGGTTTAGGTACCAAAATGTACAAGGTTTTACTTTGGAGCATGCGCATTAGACAAAAATTGGACTAGATATCAAGAATATCTATCGACGCCTAAATTAATCAAGTCACGAGTGGTTTATACAAAGTGCATGACCCCTCAGCGGACAAAAACGTCCGTTTGGCACTTAAAGGGTTTTAATAAACAAATGATCACCATGCATGTAAAGAGCGTATTTCCTGCTTATATCTATGCATCAAATTTTAATCGACATTATCTGAGATTGTTTTGTCACGTTTCAGTTACTTTGTCACGTCCATGTTAACATTTCTACAAAACTAAATCTTTATCGTGTTCGTGATATTTCAGTTAGAGAAGGGAAGTTGTCTCAAAATCTCTTTTGCTGTCGGTGGGCTTTATATGTTAAATCTTTACCACTTGTATCGCACGTGTATCGTGCCACGTTTTGTCGGTGGTTAGACATTAAGGCAAATATTTTCCCTGTTTCT
>Ga0126339_10002511_pt1 | contig 13182 bp, 3 predicted proteins | sample OrbTmetagenome_2_FD_92532 | JGI IMG/M metagenome (GOLD analysis project Ga0126339, IMG submission 92532) | Coral microbial communities from Petempiche,Puerto Morelos, Mexico - Orbicella T R C metagenome | ecosystem: Host-associated > Invertebrates > Cnidaria > Coral | place: Petempiche,Puerto... | reverse complement strand
TCCTGTGGGTGGCTTCATGGTCTCAACAGCTGTATGTTTTGCATTCATCTGCTTTTAACTTTACAAATTTGTGAATTGATTGTTTAATATGTTATTAATAATTAATAGCTATATCAGTTATGACTGGTATATGGTATCTAATATGTGGAGTTTGTTAGCTTAATTTTAGTTTTTGCAATGTTTGATTACAGTTTGTACAAAAAGTGTGTTGTTGTATAAATAGGGGAAGCTCTGAGATTACTAAGTAACGTTTGAGGTCTGTTGTCTAAGTTTTCGGTCTTAAGTTCATGTAAAGCATGCAGCCTTTAAATCAATGAGAAATAAACAAGGATCCATAACTTATGGGATGGATCAAGGAGACTTAGGTTTAAACTAGTACTATGTGGAACATCTCTACTGTACATCTTTGTATCTGACAGATGAGAGAAACCATTTCCTGAACTCATGCAGAATGGCTTTAAATGGTTGAGTCAGACATGAATTATGTAATTAAACAAAATGTTCTTAGAAAATACATGTTGAGAGAAAAAAAAGAAAAAGGAAACAAAAGTTATAAACATTTATTCACCATATGTTAGTAAAAATTGGCCCATCACAAGACATTTTGTCGACAAGCAGCTTTCCTGTAGTAGAATGTACAACTCGCTAAATTGATCAATCGCATTTTAATTACACACATACATGTACATACATGTATACGTCGGTCATCTGACATTGTCCAACTAAAATTTGCAGACAGTGTAAATTGTCCATTTTCTAATTTTGTGTACAGCATGGTTGGATAACATGTCTGAGCACCGAAATGGCTCTGAGCTTTTTGTTGTTTGGATCTTGTGTACAGACCGTGTTTACAATATGATTCAATATGAAATGATACACTGTATATAACTTTACTACCATGTCTTTGAAAAAGAATGATGAAAACTATATACCAGTATACATTATCATGTTAATGAGATCTGTTGGTGTTTGGGTCTGCATTAAGTGTGAGTCAGCAAGTCATGCAAGTGTACATGCAAGCCATTCTTTTTGGCACAGTCGAATTAACTTATTATAATAAAATATAGTTAACCTAAATAGCCCACCACCACCACCACCTCTGCCACTACATAAAAGCTCACAGTACTAGCCTTAGCTTAGAGCCAGTAAGGATTACTGGCTTACACAGCTCACTTGCTGGTTAGTCTAAATAACACACCTCTTAGCCTAACTAGCACTACATTTATTCTAAACAGCTCTCTGGTTAGCCTAAGTTAGCTTAGTGAGCTTATTATGTTTAGGGATCCTGGCTCACATGCCTCGCATGCCTTGCTAGCTCACATATTAGTAATGCTTGAGCTGTGTTTTGTTTCACTCTGATAGCCGTTCACATAAAAGGAAATAATTAAGAGCATAAATGACTGTGAATAATGATCATAACATCTGATTTGATTGTTTGCAGCAACCTGGTCCAGCCTACATGGTGCAACCAGTGCCACAAGCTTCTCCCCCTGACTATCAGGGTTTGGCATGGTTTGCCTGCCTTTGTTGCTGCTGGCCTCTTGGTATTGTGGCAATACTAAAATCTAATGAGGTAAGCAAGCTTGGCTACTATTAGGTACACTTACAGTGCAGTGCAGCTACTTGAATCGGGCCAACCAATCAGAATGTCACTAGAGAACTTGTAATTAAAGGTTAACAATCTTTTTCTCGAATAAACCAATTAAGGTGGCTCAAAACAGTTTCCAGCAGTTAGATTTGGATGGGTCATTATAACCACTCTTTATCACTTGATGCTACAATCATGGTATCAAAAAACTGCCCAATCATTGGTGAACCCGCTGTCATCAATTTCGTGACACAGTACGTTACCATATCAACAGTATGACCTTCTAAAAACACCCTTAATTACAGCTTGAGAGGCTTATAATTCAAAAACGGCATGGTGAAATTTTTTTGTATTATCAAATTTTAATAAGCACGATAAGACGCAACTTTTGGCAAAGTTTTAAAAACATCTATACATGGGGTCCAAAGCCACCTTAAATTTTTGAAAATTTAAGGGGACTCTGAAGCATATATACAGAATTAAAAAAAAGTGTAAATATCATTGCAGTAGCACTTAACAAAATTGAAAACCCAACAAAGTGCAAAGAGTTGCAAACCTCTCAGAAAACTTTGCCGTTTGCTGATTGGTTAGTTTTGATCCTAAATTTCGTACACTTTTCAACAGTTTTGATTTAGCTGTCAGTGACAAATGAGTTTTTAAGCTAAATTTTTCAGGCGAGAGTTATAATTACATAAATATGATAATTCGCTGTCAAAGACTAAATATCTAAGCTCAGAGTGACATTGTACACTGTATTAGGGCAGTTCAAGGAGTCAATAGCGTTAAAATGTTTTCACATCAAACAGGTCCTTACTTGCTGTCATGAGAAGTTACAGTGTACCAGTTCATTCATTGTTCTCAGTTTATGTTTTGATTGGTTAACTAGTTTTCTAGGTGGCTTGGTCTGTATATAGTTGCACTGTAAACCAAATAAGTGTTGAAAAGGGTTTAAAGTGTATAATAAGATTACCTAGTAATTTACAAACAGTTGTGATTATATACTTTCAAGCAGTGCATGCAAGGTGTGTTAAGCTATACATCTATGTGCACATGAAGTATTCCTTTCATGTAATAGCATGTCATTCAGCAAGAAGTCATAATTTGTCATTAAATTGTTTTTAGGTTCGGAACTCCATGGCCCGAGGTGACTACAATGCTGCCACAATTGCTTCAAACTCAGCACGGAATTTTGCTTATATGGCTATTGGTCTTGGAATTACATTTTTTGTCATGTACGTCATTGCAATAGTTATGATTTTCACTTTTCTGAGTGTCCACTAATTTAAGTCAAGCCTCTCACTGAGTCAACAAGTACAAACTGTCATCAAAAGTGCAAATCTAATGATAACTAGTATTTAATATTTTTTCATTATCTTAGGTAGCTACAATTTGTGGTTTTGGTTGAACTTCAAATGCTAATTATGTAGTTATTTCAATTTATGTGAGGTAGTTAAATGCATTGCAAAATTTTTTCAAACCTTTGGCTGGCAGACATGTTATTTGCTACATGTCAGTTCTGGTGGTGAACAAAATTTCAGAATATGAAAAATAGAGTGAAGTAGTTTTAATTTGGAATCAAATTCACATATTTTTTCATTATTTTGTTAGTTAGATCAACTGAGGCAGTTTGTTCGAAAATATGGGCTAATCAAGTTATTTAATAATTTATGGTGTGTAAATTTTAACTTATATATTTAAGTAGGATGGTGTGATGTACCTGTAGTCTTATTTAGTGGAAACATTTATTTCAAGGGAAAAAGCATGACTGTTATATTTTATAATTTTTTCTCCAATTTTTTCATGATATTTTTATTGTCAAAAGCAACTCTGAAGATTGACAACAAAAAAGTCGAGACCTGACGTGATCTGTAAACCCTAATTTAGAAGGTGTTTTACAAAACAGATACAATACTGGCTAGCTTTTCAGTTGTGGTTTATGTTTTGTCATTGTTTTCTTATGGAAACTTGATCTTTAGTACAATGTTGGACTTTTTTGTTGGTAAATGTAGAAGGTGGGCATGCAGGTTATTGTTAATCATTCAAACTTGAGCCCTCAGCCAATAATATTAACACATTTTGCATGTGTTTCTAGTCTTCATGATTTAAAATATTTTAGTTTTGTTTATTTGCATAGCCTTATGCTCTACTCACAAGAGCAAGGAGGATGAGTGAGTGAGTGAGTTTTGTTTGTGAATAGACTTAAAAAAATTTCAAACTTAATTATTGCTACAGCTATAAATGTAGGTAGAATTTCTTCACCTTTATTGTGCTTGTGGTTAATACCATTGGTTTTGTTGCAGTAGTGATAAATACTATCTCTAGCAAACGTTTCAGTCAGGGGAACGAGTACCAGTTGATTGATGAATTCCAGTCTTCAAGACTGGAACGAGGTCACAGCTTTACCATTAATTTGTTAAACAACTATATTCACACCATGATGGCATGACAATTGGGTGCTCGCGTTATTCGGTTCAGCAGAGGTTATTTTGTGAAGAAAAAAAACTGGTTTTTGTTCCCCTTTACCGGGTTGGGTCAGGTGTAAATTGTGCGTGTGATTACTCGTAAATTATAATGCTGAATTTTCCCCTGGGGGTCTCCCATATAAAAAAGATGGGTTGCTCATCATACCTTTTAGGGATTAAAAGAGTGGTTTGGTACCTTTTAGGTGTTCAGCCTCAAAAGGTCCACAGCAGGAGGTTTCGCAGGACCTTTTAGGATATGAGCAGAAAAGAATATGAGAGGAGATATTTGGCAATCAACTTTTATGAGTAGAAGGTGTTTAGAAACAATTGTCTTTATCACTGTTAAATTTACATCCTAGATAAATCTGTGGTACATCTTGAGGGTGAAAAAAAAAAATTTCAAGCCACACCCACAAATCAGGATCTTGCTACCTATTTTTTCAACATTTCAGTTGAGGACCCCTGTCCTGTTTATATGGGAGTCACCGGGGAAGGGGGGAATTTTCATGGAAGTCAGATAAGGCGTATAAAAATACATTTATAACAAGACAGTTGATGTGTAGACTTTTATTGCATGAATGTGAAAGTTTAGCTTCTCCCTCGTTTTAGGTGAGGTTGCGTGACAAGCACAACATCTTCGTTCCACGCGCGCGCAGGATCGATTCGATTCGTCACGCCAGACCACGCGCGAAACATTAACCGCGTGCGGTAATCTTGTTAGAGACATGAATACTGTCAATATTGAAATGGAATTTTAAAAATATGTTGAGAATTGACTTGTAGCGGAAACTATATATGTTTACCCTGCTGAGAAAATTATAGCTGCGGCCGGCAAAATGAGGATTCCACGTTAAAGAGCAAATGACTTTTGGTGAATGCTGAAATTCGAAGAATCATTATCTTTTTGGGGCATCGAAAACACATCATCATATTTCAGTTTTTAGGCGACGTACTGCGAACATTAGTTTGTTTATTTCTTCGCGGATCGTAGACTTACACTGAGACCTCTACTAAAAGGTGAGTGGCTTGAAAATTTGATCAAGTAGATGTTTATGTTCACAAGACACCCGACAGGTTTTTTATTATTATTATTCGGAAACCTTCATTGTGTGTTCTCAGTGTTTATATTCAAAGTAAAGAGACGTTTTCGAGAACATATTCCCGTGGAAAGCTCTAGTTACCACATTGCGAGTGTGTTCGATACGCGCAGTCAAAATAACATCTTGAAGTTCTACTAGTTGTTCGTTTTACATGTAGCATTTAAGAGCAGGAAGTTACTTTGTTATCGCTTGTTCTGTTGACAGGAACAGCTTTCAGACTATATGAATGCAAGCCATACCGTATTTCTTTACATAAAGACAGAATTTTCGGAAGGAATCAATTTCTCATTCCAGAACGGTCGATGGCCAGAGATCCGATTTAAAGTTGTTTCGTCTGTTGAGTAGTCTCGGCTTTATTGAGACATTTGTTCGCCATATTTTAGAGCCAGAAGTTTTATGAAAAGCTAAAATTTTTATTCAGACCATCTGACAGATGACCATGAAAATTTATCGCTTATGGCGTATGTGTCGCTACCGATCGGATCGAATAGAAGCAAAGGTACCCAAATTTGCGCGTAGAGTTTAACCGTATTGTTTAAAATATAACATATGATAGAATTTTCAACTTTCAGAGGAGGATGCTGAAAAAATATTTTTTGAAAACAAATCATTCGCAAAATTCACTGACCTTTTCGCTATGAAATAATACTGCTTGTTTCTTAGGGGTAAGTAAATGTCCGTGCGGCATTTCTGAGCTTCTGTTCATTTTCTTCATTCTTAACATAGAAATCATGCACAAGTGGTTTATACACTTATTACTTAAATATTTATTTTGTTTAATATGTGCATCATTCCTTTTTCCAGCGCAATGTTTATTTCAGCGATTCACTCACAGCTTTCCAGCTTTCATCGAGTCGTAGTTCATTTTGCTACGCTGTTTAGTTAGCTTTTGTTTGTGTTGATTTGTGAGACAGTAATTTTGTTTTAAAATAGATTTAATTAACAAGACTTTCTCTCTTCCTAATAAATGTCTGGATGTGTTCTTCGCATCCACTATGCATCGAACTGTACGTAGCCTTGATACGATGCTGACGATTAATGCAACTTGTCTAGGTCGATTAAATTATTTTTAAGTCTACGGATCAGCCGGCTTTCGAGTAATTAGATTTTACGCTACTTTCATCTTACCTTCTTTTGTTCATGTTTACATTGTTCAGTTCCATTATAGGGTTATTGTAATTTCCGTCACGCTAGCGCTAACATTGTTCGCATGATCTATATTTCATTCTTCGTATGATCTATGCTATATTTTATATGAAATTTGATTACCATCAACGGAGGAAAAATAGGAAAAAGAAAAAAAAAACGGATTTACCTCGAAATAGGCCGCGACGAACATGCATGAGAACACGGAGTATTTTATGGCGTGATAATCAAGATGAATTTCTTAGGACTATTCTCCCTGTTTTAATATTTCATATCCAGTTATCCTCCATCCCTTTTTGCTCTTCCAAAACTTCCTCATAATTATCCTAAAATTCAACCTTCCACAATAAACCTGCGACAGGATATTTATATTGACGAGAATTGTGCTAAAATAAGAGTCTGAACGAAGATCCTTTCTCCAGTGGTGCATAGGACAAAAGGAAACCCGTAAACATTTTGTATTTACCCAAACTATTTATTGATTTACCATTATTAAAAATTTTCCATTTCAACGAGCAAAAGTTCAATGAAAACTGTGTTCAGATCCTATGAATTGGGCATAAGTGGTCATGATTATTGTACAAGGGTTCATGATCAGGACCAAGAAGGCCACGTGTCATTTCAGCAAGCGGTTGAAAAATTCTGGAAACAGCGGGCTCCTGTCGAGGTATTTAGCCCTGTGAAGATCACGAGATGTTAGAATCAGTAGCTATAATAATAATAATATAATATAACTTGATATTTAGCTATCGGTCGATGATTTAAAAACCAGTCGAAAAAATATTTCTCAGTTTATATCGCGCGAGAAAAAATTTCATCGCTCGAGTATTGACTCTAAATATTAAAAGCCTGGGAAACTTAAGAAACTTTTGCCTATGCACTCAGGTTTTTCACTTTAGTCTCTCCAGGCAATTACTACCGGATACATATGTAGACGGACAATCTGCGATCGAATTTGATGGGCTGCGCTTTTTCAATAAAGTTCAGGTATAGCTTTAAATAGCATAAGAGACCCTGAACTCGCTCCCAGGATTTCTCCACTTCCACTTGTTGCTTCAAGAAGCAATCAGAAGAAAGACGATAGGGAACCGCTTGCATGGTTATGAGGCCTGGGAAATTTCAAAGAAGCAAGCCAACGTGACAAGATTTATGTAGGAAGGTCCAAAAACCTCAATGTACAATGCTTTGTTTTGTGATGGTACACTATGCATGAATCGCTTATCCGAGATGTTTCAATTGGATGGATTCTCGGTCACAAGTAAACAATAAACATTTGTGCACGGTCAAGGCCAACTGAAAAAGCGAGCAAAAACACTCAAAGAATTTGTCGGCTTGAGAACCATTTTTTTCTATTAACTATGGCTTGACCAAACATCTAAAAGTCACTTTGTACAGTCTCTTGCAACAGGCGTTCTTGGTAACGTTATTTTATGACAAATTCCTTTTTTCCTTAGAGAATTAAAGAGCAATACGCTGGTAAACCACAATGGAAGAAGAAGCCATGGCGTCTGAAGGCAACGCATCTTTGGTTCACGAGGAGAATCACTTGTCTCTCTATACAAATGGTCAAGTTGGCTCTGAACAAGCTAATACGTTCGAACAACAGCAAAACATTGTGGAAGTCACAGTAACAAATAAACTGAGAGAAGATTCACCTACTGTGGTCGTAAAGAAAACGGTTTCGCTCCGTATGCAGTCCACAATTGTCAACGGCGTTCCTGTAAAGAGTACGGAGTCCGTCGAAGAGTCTGTGGCGGCAGAAATGGAGAAGGTTCCTATCTTGCTTCCCATGAAAGGACCTGAAAACACAGCAGTCGCTCTGGACGATGAGCAGCTGATTGAAGAATCTGAACTCATAGCAGTGGAAAAGACTCCTGTGTCCTTACAGATGGAACTGACTTTTGATTCGGGTGTTGCAGAAGGCAACGAGGAAGAAGAAATCCTAGGAGAGACATCTGTCTCAGAGCAAGGAGCTGGGGATGTCCCTGACTCACACGAGGGTGAAAAGGTGCTGAACTCTAATGGGGTAGGCAATCATACAGAGGACGAAAAGGCGTTAGATCGGGGAGACCCCATTGAAGAATCCTCTCCTATAGTTATAGAAAAAAGACCCGCGTCACTTCACGTGGAACAAGTGTTACACGAAGGAAGCTTTGGAGTCCAGGAACCAATAGAAGAAGCTTCTGCCGTTGCTGTGGAGTCAGAGCCTCGAGTATGCGACTACCACCCCATGTTGGAAGAAACTGTAGAAGGTGAGAACGTTGATGGTAACTGTGTAGAAGTGGAATATGAACCAGCTACCACGACACATGAAAACGAAGAACAGACGGTGGAGATGACAGCAGAAGAATCTCCACTTGTCGTAGAAAAGCGGCCTGTATCACTTCACATGGAGGCTGCATTTGACCACAAGGAAGAGGAAGAAGTTAGAACACCAATAGAAGAGGCTCCCCTCGAGATCATCGATAAAAGACCTGTATTACTTCATATGGATCAAATATTTAATGGAGAAGGAGGCGTTGAAGTCCAGGAACCAATAGAAGAAGCTTCCGCAGTTGCTGTGGAGTCAGAGCCTCGAGTGTGTGACTACCATCCCATGTTGGAAGAAACTGAAGAGGAGGAGGACGTTGATGGTAACACTGTGGAAGTCGAATATGAATCAGCTGCCACGAAACCTAGAAGCGAAGAAGAAATGGAGACTGAAACTAAGGAAACGATAACAGAAGAATCTCCACTTGTCGTGAAAAAGAGGCCTGTATCACTTCACATGGAGGCTGCGTTTGACCACAAAGAAGATGAAGAACGTAGAGAACCAATAGAGGAAACTCCTCACGAGATCATCGAAAAAAGGCCTGTGTCGCTTCATATGGATCAAATATTTAGTGAAGAAGGAAACAATGAAGTACAGGAACCAATAGAAGAAGCTTCCGCAGTTGCTGTGGAGTTCGAGCCTCGAGTATGCGACTACCACCCCATGCTGGAAGAAACTGTAGCAGATGAGAACGTTGAAGGCAACACTGTAGAAGTCGAATATGAACCAGCTGCCATGATATCGGGAAACAAAGACGAAGTGGACACTGAAACGAAGGAGACAATAACAGAAGAATCCCCACTTGTCGTAGAAAAGAGGCCTGTATCACTTCACATGAAGGCTGTTGACCACAAGGAAGACGAGGAAGTTAGAAAACCAGTAGAAGAAGCTCCTTACGAGATCATCGAAAAAAGGCCTGTGTCGCTTCATTTGGAGCAAATGTTTAATGAAGAAGGAAACAATGAAGTACAGGAACCAATAGAAGAAGCTTCCGTCGTTGCAGTAGAGTCAGAGCCTAGGTTGTTCGACTACCACCCCATGTTGGAAGAAAGGGCAGAGGATGAAAACGTTCATGGCAATTCTGTGGAAGCTGAATATGAACCAGTCGCCTCGAAAGCAGACACAAAAGAGGAAACAAAGACCGAAACTGGACCAAGGGAGACAGTAGCAGAGGAATCTCCACTTGTCGTAGAGAAGCGACCAGTGGGGCGTCACATCGAAGCTGCGTTTGACCAAAAGGAAGACGCTAAAGAGCCAATAGAAGAAGAAGTATGCGACTACCATCCCATGTTGGAAGAAACTGTAGAGGATGAGAACGTTCATGGTAACTGTGTAGAAGTCGAATATGAACCAGCTGCCACGACACTTGAAAACCAAGAAGAGACGGTGTCTGAAACAAAGAAGGTGATAGCAGAAGAATCTCCGTTTGTCGTAGAAAAGCGACCTGCATCACTTCACTTGGAGACTGTGTTTGTGCACAAGGAAGAAGGAGAGGTTAAAGAACCAATCGAAGAAGCTTCTATCGAGATCATCGAAAAAAGACCTGTGTCACTTCATATGGAGCAAATGTTTAATGAAGAAGGAGGCGTTGAAGTACAGGAACCAATAGAAGAAGCTTGCGCCGTTGCTGTGGAGTCAGAGCCAAAGGTGTGCGATTACCATCCCATGTTGGAAGAAACTAGAGAGGATGAGAACGTTGGTGGTAACTCTGTTGAAGTCGAATATGAACCAGCTACCATGAAACTTGATTTCGAAGGTGAAAAGGAGACTGAAGGAATGGACGCGATAACGGAAGAATCCCCACTTGTCGTAGAAAAGCGACCTGCATCACTTCACATGGAGGCTGTGTTTAAACCCAAAGAAGAGGTTAAAGAACCTATAGAAGAAGTTCCTCAGGAGATCATAGAAAAAAGGCCTGTGTCGCTTCGCATGGAGCAAGTATTTAACGAAGAAGGAAGCAATGAAGTCCAAGAACCAAGAGAAGAAGTTTCCGCCGTTGCAGGGGAAACAGAGCCTAGATTATTCCATTACCACCCCATGTTGGAAGAAAAGGTAGAGGATAAAAACGTTGATACCAAGTCTGTGGAGGTGGAATATGAACCAGCTGCCACGAAACGTGAAAGAGAAGAGGAAACAAAAACTGATACAAGTGAGACGATAACAGAAGAATCCCCCCTTGTCGTAGAAAAGCAACCTGCATCACTTCACTTAGAGGTTGTGATTGACCACGAGAAAGGTCCTGAAGTAGGGAAACCGGTTGAAGAAACTCCTCCAATTGTGGTAGAGAAGACACCTATCGATAACAGCCGAGAAAACGAATCCGTTGCCGAGGAAGAACCATCGTCAGTACATGTATTAGACATACCTGAAGTAGAGAAAGTGAAGGAAGTTGAGGATTCTGTACAAGAAGCTGTCGCTTCTGCTGTGGAGAGAAAGGCTCCTGAATTTCACTATGAACTACTACAGACGGTGGAAACAGAAGACGAAAAGCCAGACGACACGACCGTGGAGGTTAAAGTAGAGGGGAATCAGGTCCGTGAAACAGAAATTCTTGACGATGAAGTTCAGGTACCTGAATTGAAAGGTAACGAAGTAAAAGAATCGAAGCGCAGTGAAGTCATCACTAAAACAGAAGTCATTTCTACAGTCACCATTAATCAAAGAACTGGCGACGAAACCACGCAGGAGATGGAAACCAATGTGGTACAGACAACGTATGAAAAGAAAACAGTGGAGTACTCAAACACGAGTACTACAGGAGAAGCGTGCGCATCAACATCCTTCACCAAACTCAATCAACACGGCAGGGATGATGACGAGGAGCTTTTGCGTCACGTGCTTAGAAAGAGGCTCTCGGCTCCCGAAGTACTCCCAGAAAAAGAGAATGATGGTTCGGCACCTTTGGCTGCGTCGGAGGATCGTGGAATTCTGGAGTCTCAGGAGCAGTTTACGTTTGTAGACAACTCCCGAAAGAAGGACTGGACGCCCATTAACAAACCACAAGTGTCAGTTGCTACTCCGTCTGAGACAGAACCTTATGAAGACGTGGCGGACGAGAAAAAGCTTATTGCAGACTCTCCGGGTGAGGCTAATGTTGCCGTTGGTGATTCCGTGGAAAAGGAAGATCGCTCCGGCGAATCGTTGCCCGTGCTGTTATTGTTGGCGCCTGAGGAGGAGAAAGGTGATCACGAAAACGAACAGAAGAAAGGAAAGGCAAGTGGACCTTCTTCTCCTCAGTGCAAGTGCTGTTCGTTACTGTAGGGCGGAATCTGAGCCGAGTTGGAAAGTAAGAGCAATCGCTAGCCTTGTCGTCAGTTAACGCCTTTTTGGAAGGTTATTACCGTAATGTAACACTCAAGCTATTAAAGAACGTGCTCGCTACCTTCGATTATTTCCTAGCAGCTTTTAACGTTAAGAATCAGGGAACGTGACGTACATACGTCCAAGCTATGGCTTGATTCCGGATGGTTGTCAGAAAAACCTCCAATGTACTTTGGACAAGGATTTTTACTGCGAAAAAAGTATGTTATTTTAGATGACGAAGCGAATGATGTATCTCATAGTGGTCTGTAAAGAATATTACTCGTAGGGACAGAAAACATCACATAATATCAAATTAGTGTATTCCCTTTTTACCTGAGAGTATTGATTGAGTTATTTCAAATATTGTACTATTCGATAGTCTCTTTAATTAGCCCTATTTTTAGTATTTAGCCGCAATAATAACTTTGTTTTATGAGGATTTTGATCAAAAATAGTGTTGAACTTATTAAGTCTGGTGGGACAACAGATAAAATATGACTTCAATAATACTTATGCCTAATAATTAAACATCGAGAAGCTTCGTGACTAGGACGTTTTCATGGCAACTATATGGCTTCCTGAACCACCTGGACTCCGGATCAAGCGGACCGAATGGAAGCCGTGTCCAACGTCATTATGTTGTGTTCTTGGGTATTAAGCCCTGGCCAAACGGACTCGCAAGTAGACCCACGTTTTCAACTTGCTTCTACTTGGGAGTCCGTTTGGCCAGGGCTTTACCCTGAAAGCGCCAATCTGCTCCCTGGTGCATCAATGGGTATAGCCTGCGAACAGGCTCCCAGCGAGGGCGGAAAAAAATTCGGCGAGCGAAAGCGTGATTCCGTGGGCGAAGCGAGTGGGAGTCGGAGCGTGAATCCGCGAGCGAAGCGAGTGGGACGCGGGGGAGCCTGTAGACATTGTTTTTGATACGCCGTTCCGCCCCTTGGTGATTAGCCTGTTAGAAATCAGTCAAGTAGGTAATTAAACCTGTCAAAATTGATGGTTTTTCCCGCGCTGATATATCGGCTTTTTATAGTATTCTACCGCATTTAATTTGCTTCCTGGCCGCGGTTTGTAAGTCTGGTAAACCGAAATCAGTCGGAAAAAGTATTCGCGGACCAAACGCCTTTGATGAGAAACCTGAAACGAGGTATGCTCTTTGTGCTGCTGCCTGTATTTGCCTTAAACAGTACAACCAGAAGCTAAGCGCCTTTCACTACAGAAATGGTCTGTTGTTGTTGCATGGCGGCGTGAAAGCGGCGACATTGCAAAGGT
>Ga0126339_10002510_pt1:5000-13182 | contig 13182 bp, 5 predicted proteins | sample OrbTmetagenome_2_FD_92532 | JGI IMG/M metagenome (GOLD analysis project Ga0126339, IMG submission 92532) | Coral microbial communities from Petempiche,Puerto Morelos, Mexico - Orbicella T R C metagenome | ecosystem: Host-associated > Invertebrates > Cnidaria > Coral | place... | reverse complement strand
GATCTCTCGAGTACGCGAGTCGGGTCTACAAGTGCGCGCGGGATCCTTTCTTGAACAGTGGCTAGTGATCGAACCTACCCCGTTTTAAGTGGTATCTTTTAGGGGTCTAATGAAGCTCAAGGAGCGTCCATATTAGTCTCCCTTAGGAGTTAAATTCAAATCTTCCGACGAGCATCCCTTGCCTTTTCATACGGGAGTCCCCCCCGGATTTCCAAATGTCTAACGCGAAGTGAAGGAGTAAAGGAGTGATGGAGTGAAATCGTGCCACCTCTGCAACTTGGAAAATAATAAGTATTTTCAAATTTAAAAAGGAAAACAACTTGTTAACTTTGATTATCAAAATGTAAATTCTCTTTGCTCGCGTCATGATTACGTCACTGACAGCTCGTGCTAGTTCTGTGCTTCTATCGAGTTTTAGTAGAATTCTACTAGTATACTAATGCAAATGCTGCAATCTGACTGGCTGAGCTACTCGTATACTATCAGCCGTTAGAGTGCAGTGGCTGGCACTCGTCCATGAAATGCGACGTTTTTATAATTTTTCTGAAGTTTTGAAAGAAAGTTTAGATGTAAATGGATAATTCAATTTCTGAGAAGGCTAAAAGAAAGACATTAACGGTTTCTTGACTATAAAAGCTTTAAATTATTGAAAAAACGGGTGCACGCGCGTAAACCTTCGGCCTCATCAACTATCACCTTGTAGAAATCGAGAGCGAATAATCTAATTGTTAATTAGTATAAACCTACTAACGTTCTATTACGATTGCCGTTCTCTAATTGGCTACGCTACACACTATCTATTCTGTGATAGGTAGTGAGTAGCGTAGCAGTGTGCCCTTGCTAACAAAGTAATGGCCGCTCATTGGCATTTTCGAAGTGTCTGTAAAGAGGATTTCGATAAAGTTTTGAAAAACTAGTGGATTTATACTAAAACAATTAGATTATTCGCTCTCGATTTCTATGCGTGATAGTAGGGACCTTAAGCACCGACGACGAATGGAACGATGACGACGAGTAAAACTGTTGTAGGACTGGGTCGAGGACGTCGTTCACGGCGTGAAAACCAAGTGCGAGTACATGTAAGCAGAACTGAGTTGTTGTAAACATCGACCTAAAACTATCGAAAAATTTTGTCATGTCTTCCTTTCACAAGACCTGTTTCTCTTGAGCAACGAAAACGGTACTATAGATGACAACAAATTTTCAGTCCTACATGAGGAATTGATGTCAAAAAATCCCGATTTCTCATACGAAGAACATAGCAGGTTTTCATTCGACGAGATGAATGATGCCGAATTTTCGGCCCGATATAGTCTAAAACGACCTTCACGGTATGAAATTCTATCCTAAAAACATAAGCGAAAGCCTCCATGTGGATAGGAACCTGAAGAAAATGAATTACAGAGTCATTTTTTCAATTTCTGAATTCATTTAGTTTTCTACTTTCGCTGACAAGCAAATTCAACAACGAACAAATCGACAAACCCAAAATAATGTTGATACCAACGATTTCTACACCAAACTCGCCGTAAAATCTAGTTAATACAAAGCTAAGAGGTTAACTAAATAACCAACTTTCATTTCAATAGTTTGATACACATTTTCTGCCTGAAACACTGCGTAAATAAATTAATACTTACTCACGTTCGCTCAGAACGGCAAACCTGACGTTTTGACGTCCTAAACTTCACGTGGACGACGAGTCTAGCATGCGTAGTAGCGCTGTAAGGGGAAATTTTACTTCCGGTCGTCGTCCTCTGGGCTCGTCGTCGTCGGTGATTAAGGTCCCTAGTTTTGCGCCCTCGTCAACTATCACACGATAGAAATCGGGAGCGAATAATCTAATTGCTTAATAGAAACACCATTTTTACCCAATCAGAGTGCTTATTTTCTTAGGGCTGTTTTCTAAATCACTTTTAACTTGGAAAATATTATTCTCCAAGTTGTAGTGGTGAAGCGATATCACTCCATCACTCCTACACTCCTTCACTCCCATATGAAACTCAGGGATGCTCGTCGGAAAATTTGAATTGAACTCCTAAAGGAGACTAATATGGGAGTTACTTGAGCTTCATTAGACCCCTAAAAGATACCCCTTAAAACGGAATAGGCTCGATTACTAGACACTGGTCAATAAAGGATCCCGCGCGCACTTGTAGACCCAAAGGAGATCAGCGGAAATCAAGCCTTAAAAATAGACATTAAAGGAGAGCGTTTTTTTAAATTATTATTTCTTCGAGTGCACCCTAAAGGATACTTTGACAGCGAAAAATGGTGACGTTTCGTCGTCAACACCCTAAGTGAGACCAGAATCCTTGATTTGTACCCGAGACGAGCATCCCCGACCTTTTCATAGAGGAGTTTCGAACATCCGCCGTCTAAGGCCGTTTTACAGTCGCCTGCACCGTGTCAAAGAAGTTTTTTTTAATTTCTGACGCAAATGCTCCGTATGTTATTGCAGAAATGCTCTACACTGAATAAATTTTCGCATGTAAGTCTTTCTAAATAAAAGCTACCTGAAATTATATAAATAGCTCATTTCCCGAAAGTGCCCGGGGTCCCCACTCATACAGGTTTAACCATACTTGATTGCTGAAAACTGAGAAGACATTGAAAGTCACAAAATTGACGAGCTGTATGAATTTTCAAATGATTCAAACCGTGATTAATGTTTTAGACGATCCCAGAGTCAAGAAAATTGAGGAGAATTTGAGCGACGTGTTCCGCTGTTTATTTATACGTTATTGTAAATACTGAAATACACATAAATACGGTCATGGCGAAATGAGGAACAAAAAGTTGGTAAATAAATGAAACAACATTACACAAGGCTGGGAGCTCTGTAGTCTTTAATATCGCCTTGGAAAGGGAAGAAAAAGAAAGAAGTTATTACAACACGGAGTATTCGTATTTGGTCACCCATCCTAGTACGAACCCCGCCGAACAAACAAGGCTCAACTTTGTTGAGCGGGCGAGACGTGGTGCTGTCCTTGTGGTATAGTGATTCAGTCTACGCTGAACGCATGTTATCAAAACATTCCCACTGTCGAATCACCATTTCTACAGCCTATTCCTAATCAAAGCTCATAGCCCCTTTCAAATAATATAGTACTGATATAAAACATATCCCTACGTTTACTTTATTTGCTTAATTTTAGCTAGTCTAGGGAGACGAGACAGATGCCGACAAGAACGCTTGAAACTGTGTTAAAATTAAAACGACAATTAAATAAATATTCTCACAGTTACCTAACTGATATCATGACTTCTTGCACTTAAGGATTAACAAGGTTAGTAGCTACAAATAATGTAACTAAAATACCAAGGACATCATTAAAAGCGTTGTTTCAAACCAAACTTTATACTTATGTAGCTTGTTGAATAATTAACACTGGTGCACCCACGCAAACGACAGCTAAGTCAGCGTAGGACAGTGCACACAATGCAAATTGTCGATATACAGGCTAACTCCTTGTTCTGTCTGCTTGTGAACAAAGTGATCTATCATCGACACCTCACGAAAAACTCCTTCTTACTGGAATGCTCATAGCATCGAGAGTTGCATCATAGCGTTGAGCCTGTAAAGATTTAGCTCTCACTAAATTGTCGGTGAGTTCCTCTTCTACCGACATTCGTATGGTGTTTGGGAGGTTTTTCGTCGAACTAGCGTTAAGGCTCTACAGTCAATTTTAAGAAAAACAACTAAATCATCGATAAACCTGTATTTTGACGAGTTTTGCAGGAAGAGACTCGGTAACTCACAAGTTAAAAGGGAACTGAAGTAAACTTATCAGCATGCTGGGAAGTCGTTGCTTGAATCCCACAAACGGGAGTAAGATAACCGGTAAATAAGAAGATGAACACCCGCGGATTACGTACATCAGACGTCATGACATCGTGATTCCTTTAAAACAGTGCTATTTTACTTCTCGTAGTGCAAGAGATTGCATCAGCCTATGTTATAGAATCGGTAAAGCCGAATCTTAACACGATATGCGAAATCCTGTGTCAGCCAACGGTGCTTAGTAAACATTTTCTTCATCCTATAAATTTGACAAGGTCGGAGTTTTTCAGTGATGAAAACATAATTTTTCAAACTACATTTACTGGTTTTCGATCTTCGTTCATGCCGTTGGCTTCAAAGAATTAACGATTCTCGCTGGGATCATTCGAAAATAGTGAAACTGTTTCTAGAATACGGTCGTCGACTTGCATTACAAAATACGCATGAACTAACTAGGTAAAGCAAACCTGGAATCATGCCACTTCACTCTAAGATATGTCACTCAGTCTTCTTGAATAATGCGTATCCAGAATAGGAGAAGCTAGACTCGATCAAGTGTAGTGCATTCCTTAGTGTGAGCAAACGCCGTTGAAAAATGCACCCTGCATCGGGACTATCTAGAGTTTTACCTCTCACTTTCAATTTCCTGCTACTGATATGCTAATTCTGCAGGTGACTGACGCAAATTTGCATAAGTAACATTGGAGTACAATTCGTATAGGTAAGCAAATGATTTCGAGTGTAATTTGGAATAAATAAGTACAAGTAGTCTTTGAAAAATTTGCGAGTGCTTTTTTATTCCAAACTGCACATGAAAATTCATTTGATTACTTGTTAATAATATACATGCAAAAATTTGAGTCTGATTCTTCTTTGATCGTGTTTATTTCTTGTCACGGCTCACTGGTCCCACCAACATTAACATTATTGGTCGAAAAATGACAGCCTTGATTGACATGCCAAAACTTGTAAAAAAAAAACATGCAGACCAAAAATGTCGTTCAATCGACAAAGATCAAATTGTGGAGGTATCAATCATTCTAAAAGCGATTTCGGGAAAAAGGAGCACTGAAAAAGCGTCAAAACTGGTTCCCTTGATAATTTTTGCAGTCGATTCATGTTCAACAATTGAAGTTTTTCGAAAACTGAACTGATCAGTTAGAAATATTGTCCTCGCCATGGCGTGCAGCTGACTGTGGCTTTTCAGATGCTGCTGTGCTTCCGATGTTGAAAGTGACTTGACACTGGTGGAAATGGTTCATGTTCATAAAAGACTGACGCTGATCATTCTGGCCAGAGATGTAACTTGGCATCTGAACGGCAAAACTTGCTTGGTTGAAGTTGTTGCCGTTGCCGCTAGCGTCGAGCGAGGACGGGTTGAAAGTATTGCTGGCGCTGTTCGTGCTACCATGAACCGAAGTGGAGCTGTTTCCTCGAGCTAACTGGCTATTGATGTGTGTGCCGTGGCTGATGGTGTGGGAAAGCTGTCGCTGCTCATTTTCATCTCCTTCGTCATAGTCATCCAGTGACTTCTCGTTTCGGTGGCCCGTTACTTTTGCGATTGAACTTCGCACTAGGTCTGCTGTTTTCAGCTTCTTTACTACTGTTTTCCTGGTACTGTGGTTGGAAAGGTTTTCCGTGAATCCTCCGGGGTCGTTTTTTTTTTTTATTAAAGCCTTCATCATGTCGTTGAGCTTGTTCATTCCCATCGGCTGTCGCTTGTACCAAACTTGCGAGGATGCCGTGATTTGACATACAAGACAGATAAAGTGGACCGGTTGGACGTATTTCAGGAGGACGACGCGACAGAAACTCTTTGAAGATTGTAACTGGACATGTAGCACTTCCAGTGGCAAACATTTTGCAAGGAAGCTTCTGGGCTTTGCGGATAGTCCGCACTGGCGTGATTTGGTCGGGTTATCAATTAATATATTCGACGCACTTCGTGTTGTTTTTCATCCAGTCTAAAGGAGAAATCTTCGACCGTCATGCTGTGGTGTTTCTAGCGACCTCGAAGGCCAAAATACTGGGTCAGGAGCCACTAAACTGTTTGGACGAGAACTTGCGGACTTCCCTTCCCAGCTTCTTGTTTTTCCCACAACTCATTTTCCTCGGTTGCTTACAGACTTCTTACCTTGTTCGGCCGCTTGCCTCTGCCTTGTTGTCGCAGTAGCCTGGCTTTCTCTTAAGAACTTGCTTTGAACTTTTAAACTCTCTGTCGCGAATGACGGAATATTTGTACTCTTTCTCTGTGAGTTATCGGTCGATAGCAGTAACCATCACAAGAAGGCTATCAGGTTCGTAAAACTGCTCGAGAATTTCTTTCAGGGCCTCCGGTTCTTTTTTTTCCAATGTCTTCGTTATAGCCCTTTTGAGCAGCCCAAGACTTCCAGACTTTTACCCAGTTATTTGCGCTTTGTAAGGTGTTTTTGTTCATAGCATTCTCCTTCAAACTCTGTATTAAAATATCGTCACTTTTCCCTGAGCTGCCCGCCATTTTGTTTTGTTGAGCTTTCACGACTTTCCTGTCAATCAATTTAATTTCAACTTTTTGCACTCAATTTTACCTTTTTGAACTCAATTTCAACTTTCTGCACTGTTTGGGATTAATTGACTTGCTCTCAGCCAATCAGCATGGTGAAATTTTTGCATGTATATTATTAAGGGAGTAATCGCGCGAGTAATTTCAAAATCGGACGAGCACGAAGCGCGAGGCCGATTTGAATTACGAGCACGATTATTCCCTGCATTCTACGACACGAGGTCCAATTACTAATTAATCGTATCTCTAACAAATTTCGGAATTAAAAATGTCTGTTGAGAACTTCTTTTGAGTGAAAACGTCTGTAACGCTTTTCATAACTTTTGAAAACTGTGGGAAACATTGCACAGGAAGTCATTACAGCGCGGGTAATTGACGTGCGAATCACGTGGGTATCCAATTACAGCTACATACCCAATAGATGGTTTTCACGTAACAAAACAGACACAAATGAAGCGACAGATCCTGAGTGACTTCGATCAGTTCGCAAGAAGAATGCGCCTTATGTACATATTTCACGGGAAAGACAGCGAACCACATTCTTTCCATGTAAAATGTACATGGGAACCACCAATACAACGAGCACTTGCCCTTGAGAGCTACCTAGAAGAGGTTAGGAGCGAACTCGCAGACTTAAAACTCACAAAGTCTAGAAATAATCTGCTACCCAACGGAGCGCGAAGCCCTCAAAGCCTTAAAGCGTGACAACGAAATGAATATCAAAAAGCAGATAAAGGAACAACCATTGTAGTGTTATATCACAAGACAAAAAACAAGGAGGCCAAATACAATTAGACAACATAAACCACCACAGGCATCTTGAAACACCCATGGTAGGTGAGACCAAACACACTTCAACAACTCATCAACGATCTCTACCATGGAAACCACATAGACGAAATCACCAAAACGTGGCTTTGCCAAACACCAAACCCGCCTCATATTCCAGAATTCTACACCCTGACTAAAATACACAAACCGACCCCAGTCGGTTGACCAATTATATAAGGGTGTGACGGCCCAACAGAGAAATTGCCATCATTTGTTGACAAACTACTTCAGCATATTGCAAAACAGCAGAAGTCTCACCTCAAAGATTCAACAGACTTCATCTATTTCATTGAAAAAACGAAAGTCCTGACGCACGTTAAACTTGTTTCAATGGATGTAACGAGCCTATATACGAACATACCACAAGAGGAGAGAATCCAAACAGTATGCAGGGCGAAACATTCTACGTAAACAAACCTCCAATCCCAACACCACTACTGGAACAAACGCTAAGGCTAATTCTCCAGGAAAACTCATTTCAGTTTAAAGAGAAAAACTACCTCCAAATGTATGGCACAGCCATTGGCACAAAGATGACAGTAGCATTTGCTAACATCTTCATGAGTAAGGTAGAAACAGAAATTCTTAGCCAAAGTGCAGACCGCTCGTTTGGAAACGATCACGACATATTTTCACTCTGGACCATAAACAGAGTAGAAATATTACAGTTCATTGAACAGGCGAACAGCCACCATCCGACAATAAAATTCACGGCTGAAATATCTGAAACAGAAACGACATTTCTAGATGCAACAATTTCTAAAGGCGAAAGATTCCTAAAAGACTCAGTTCTTGATGTGCGTACCCACTTCAAGCCTACTGAGGCGTTTCAATACACACATTTCTCTTCATCCCACCCTCCGGGAGTGAAAAAAGGTTTCATCAAAGGAGAGACTCTAAGACTTCTCAGAACAAACTCTTGTAAGAAATATTTGAAGAGAAATCAAAGTCTTCAAATCACACCTTCTTGAGAGAGGTTACCCGGAGAAGCTAATTCAAGCGACTCTCTTAGAAGTGAAATTTGA
>Ga0126339_10002509_pt1:10000-13184 | contig 13184 bp, 11 predicted proteins | sample OrbTmetagenome_2_FD_92532 | JGI IMG/M metagenome (GOLD analysis project Ga0126339, IMG submission 92532) | Coral microbial communities from Petempiche,Puerto Morelos, Mexico - Orbicella T R C metagenome | ecosystem: Host-associated > Invertebrates > Cnidaria > Coral | place... | reverse complement strand
GATGCAAAGCCCCAATATGACATTGTGCATGCCGAAACACAAGTTTCTAAGTTTGAATATCTTATTACTCTATATTGTAATGTTCAAAATAATTACTTCTTTTTATTTGCGAGGAAAAACGAGGAAGAAGAGGAGAAAAAAAAATTAATCGTATTAATGCAATATTCGGCATTATTTTATTGTTTATTGAAAACGATGGTCACGTGACTAATCACGTGACAAATTTTTCGACCCCCAGATACTTTACAAGTTGCTGTTATATTAAAAAGCAAGAAATTTGGCAAAGCATTCCGGAGAAGGCTTAGAAATAAGCATTTTAACTCAGCCTCGTTCCCATGTAGGAACCTAATATGTCATTTTTTGACATGCGTGTAGCGTGGTTCTGGGTGTAAATTTGGGATGGCTCCATATCAGAAAATGTTAACCTTATAGAGGTTAGTCATCCTGGGAAGTTTCATGCTTTTATCACAAAATGAACAATCCTGGTTATTTTTGGCTCTTAACAGCAGGACTATTTCATGTACATGCACTTTCAAACTAATAAATTTTGAGAAAAGAATTACTTCATGACATAACCTCATTACAGTATTTTCTGGTATAAACTGATTGGAGAAAATGGATCCTTAACATTCTGGGGCATTTTTTGACCATTTCTTTTCTTTTCTACAATTAAATCATATTTAGCTTCAAAAGAGTTCATTTTCTGCAAAAGGAGGTAGTTCCTTTTAAATAAAATCTGCAGAATGTCAACTTCAGAAATTCAACTCAAATTTCAGCTTAGGGGCTTATAATTCAAAAGTTGCACGGTAATTTTCTTTATATCATCAAATTTTAATAAGCATAATACTAGTACGACATAACTTTTGGCAAAGTTTAAAAAATTCTGTACATAGGGTTCAGAGCCACCTTAAGTTTTAAAAACTTTAGGGTTGCTCTGAACCCTATGTAAAGATTTTATTAAACCATTGCCAAAAGTTGCGTCTTATCATGCTTATTAACTTACCATGGAAAACAATCGCAGAAACTTGAAATGAGGTGATATCCTTCGCTAAACATTTGGCGGGAAATATTTCTGACTGATCATTTTTTTGGGGGGGACTTTGCGAGACCAATTACTCCGATTTGCCTGTAGATACCAATTTTAACTAAACTGGATATTGACAACGGTGTAAAAGACTATCACAAAAATTCTATGAAAAGAAACTGCCGCAGTTTTGAAAAATTACTGCTGAAAATGGTTAACATTTGGTTCACGCTCATTAACAATTCCGCACCGATATTTGGCACCTCGTGAAAACCGTAGAATTTGAGTGAAAGACCTCAAATAGATCTCAGTCAACTAAAAAGGGGACAAATGTTATAACAAGAAAATAAGAGTTTCTGGAATTTGTACGAAGTATCTTTTAGGCTCACCTAAACTTGCCGAAATTTCCGCCAGTTTAGACCACTTGAGAGGCCAAAATCATGATGTGGTGATATTTCGAAGAAAAATGAATGCCTACCTCGGCAAATGTCGTGACTGTTAATCTTTTCGGATAGCTTTTATACTGTAAAAAGTTGACAGTAAACCGAAGACCTCGATCTTTTGGTCTTGCCCAGTTATCTCTGACAATGATAATTAATATACACGTACATGTGTGTAAAGCAACCGGCAAAATACTGCACTTTCAGTGCGCTCGCATATTTGTGACCTGAAACAGATCACAATTCGCAGCAACTCTCATTTACTATTATCATATAATGATACCTTTTGTATGCAATCAAAGGTTCAACTTAAGGTACTCAAAGCTTGTAGATCGTTAATACATGTACCTTTATGATTGCGTGGTTGGTTAATCTGCTTACCGCATTTTATATCTGTTCCCGAGGAAAAACTCAAACCTTGTTCATAGATTTATAGATAAATGTGGGAAACCAAATTTCATTTCTAGGCTAAAAAAAAGCAACGATACAGGGCTTCATTAACATTTTTTGCAGGAGGGCACTCTTTTTCACAGGCAGGCAAAACATTTTGTACTGAACTTCTTTATAAGAAACTTTCCTGTGAATGTTTAACCAGGCTGGAAAAATCATCCTCGCAGCCAGTCAATTTGCCCAGTGCCTAGCCCTTAATAAAACTCCTGTGATCTGTTGTGTTTACACTTCAAATATTGATAATACAGATGCTACTCTCGTCTTCGAAGCAGTCTAGATCTCCAACCATGCATTTAAGATGTCCAAAAGGCGTTCTAATCAGTTACATTCATTTGGTGTATTTGTAAGTACTTCAATATGTGAAATTATCTATCTTGAATATCAGGCTCTTCTCTGTGCTTGCCAACCAATGTGTGACTTAATAGTCGTCACGCGCCAATGCACGCAACAAAATGCCTGCCTGCCTTGCAGAACACACTTTCTATTTTCAATTTTGAAAATACAAGTCAGTCAGTGAGTATCGATTTCTTACGGAGAAAGAAGCTTTATTCACTTATTTTTCATGCGTGCCACTACGGTTGGGTTTAACATTTTTTGAACACCAATTCTTAATAAGGATTAAGTCTTAGATCATAACTAGTTGCTGCGACAGTGCCGTTTACAGGCGGTGAAAATCGCCGGTTGCCGTAAGTAAACACGAAGGAAAACCCTGAACTTATATTAAAGTTAAATAAATGTCAAAGATTTTCTTCTTTGCTTTCTCTGCGTTCTTCAAAAGTCAGCGACAGCTTTGAATTATCACTTCATAAAAATAAATAATTTCCTCACAAATATACACATACCTGTTACAATAAGCTGTACAGGATAGTCCTCATCAATTGAACCTGAACCGACTTCTGCTTTGAGAGTACAGCTGAAGGTTGCGCTGTCATTCAGTGTTACATTCTCAAGGACAAGGGTGGCTTGTTCCATAATAGATACTCTTCCTTTATAAGCTAGGGGTATACCACCAGCCTCACTTCTATCACCAGATTTTTTCTCTAAAAGCATGATGATAGGTATCCCAGTTACTTTGTCTACAACACTCCAAACAATACCCTTCAGCTCCTTCTGTTTATCGTCAACACGTTATTCCCAGATCAATGTAGCATTTTGTCCTTTTAGAACGTAGGAAGGATCATCTGGTGTGCGAGTAAATTCCATGGCACTTTCTGTGATGAAATTATACTTATTAGAGTTACCACAGAGACATGACAAATGTCATAAACTA
>Ga0126339_10002509_pt1:0-5000 | contig 13184 bp, 11 predicted proteins | sample OrbTmetagenome_2_FD_92532 | JGI IMG/M metagenome (GOLD analysis project Ga0126339, IMG submission 92532) | Coral microbial communities from Petempiche,Puerto Morelos, Mexico - Orbicella T R C metagenome | ecosystem: Host-associated > Invertebrates > Cnidaria > Coral | place... | reverse complement strand
TGAGTGTGCGGTTAGCGTGTATGATCCAGAAAGAACATGACCATGAGGTGTCTTCTACCTATTACTGGAGTGAAAGCAGTGCTGTTATTGGTCAGATTCGTGGAGAGTCAAAGTGAAATCCTGCTTTCACTGCCAACAGGCTTTCCGAAATTCTTGATACTTCAGAACCGCGACAATGGCGTCACTACTCTAGTAAACTCAGTCCTGCAGATGATGGCAGTCGTGGCCTGAAGGCAGATGCAATTACTCCAAACTGTCGCTGGTTAAATGGACCAGCATTTCTTCTACCGTCAGAAGATCAGTGGCCTGAAGATATTCCGAAGTCAAAGTTTGCTTCCGACGTGACTTACGAAGAACCAGCTGAAACCATCATGTCAGCTGTGGATGGTTGGAAACTCAACCGTCAGTTTATCAACTCGTCTCGTTACTCATCGTTTGTTAAAGTTTGCCGAATTACTGCTCATGTACATGTGAAGCGATTCATTCAGAATTGCAGGAGAAGAAATGAGAAAATGGAAATGAAGATTGGCCCATTGGAAGTTCAAGAAATTAACGAAGCAAAATTGATGTGGATCAAGTCAGCTCAAAGAAAAGCATTTCGAGCTAACATCTGTATTTTAACTGATGGAAAACCTGTTGGAATGAAAAGTCGCTTGAAGACGTTGACCCTCTTTTTTGGATGGAAGTGACATTCTCCGAGTTGGCGGGAGAATTGACCGCGCAGGAATATGTTATGATGTCAAGAATCCGATGACTATTCCTCAAGATCATCAGCTGTGTCGTCTTGTGACCATGGATTGCCACAAGAAGCTTAACCATGAAGGCACAGAGCACGTTTGGAATGACCTCAGATTGTTGTATTGGATACCGCATTCTAGGTCTACTGTGAGAAAGGTCCTTAACGACTGCTCAGTATGATGGGTGGCGAATGGTCCCTCAAAAACTCTGGGTCTCGCAAAATGTTAGTCGAATTTCACGCGTCTCGCAGTCTCGTTTTTTCAGCGGTTATGTGCGTCTCGCAGTCTCGTTTTTTATACGAGGGTGTCTCGGAGTCTCGATATTTTGCAAGGCTAAGGGTTTCGAAGTCCCGATTCGTTTGTTTGTTTTTTAAAATGACGCCAGGAAAATAATAGAGTTTATTGACTGTCGACAGATTTTCAGATCTCATGTCTCCTACAAGGGTTTACAACAAAAGGCTCCTTTGTAAGACTTTTGTACAAGTTCATTCTAGCTCATTCTCATACCTTCAACCAAATCTGGGGCTCGAATTTTAAGAGTCTCAACGTCTCGTGCTCGCACTTAAAACACTTTGAAGTCTTGGTCTCGCACTCTAAAAAGTCAAAATGTCTCGGGTTCGCAAAGAAAACTGCTAGTCTCGCCGTCTCGCAAAGTCTCGCATTTACCATTTGCCACCCCTATTATGCAAGAAAAGGAGAATGAAGCCACAAACTCCTTTGATGGCAAGCCTCCCGAAAGATCGGTTGCAAGTAACTGCACCCTTTTCAAAAGTTGGTGTGGAAAACGCTATGGATGTCTCTTTACATGCTTAGTTACCAGAGCTGTCCACCTTGAGGTGGCTAAGTCGCTGGAGACTGATTCATTTATCAACGCACTGAGAAGATTCATAGCAAGACGTGGACCACCATCAGACGTTTATTCTGACAATGGTACTAATTTCGTCTGAGCCAATCGAGAGCACAAGAAGAGTGTCCCATAACCAGTCCCAGATCTCAGATTACCTGTCTCAGAAGGATATTCAGTGGTACTTTAATCCTCCTGCTTCCCCTCACTTTGGTGGGATTTGGGAGCGTTTGGTTCAGTCATGCAAGAAAGCCCTCAAAGTGGTATTTCATGTAGTTACAGATGAAGTTTTGGAAATTGCGTTTGCAGAAACGAAAGCTCTGGTAAACAGTAGACCTCTTACAGAAGTAAGCAGTGACAGTGGTTTGGAAGCGATTACTCCGAATCATTTCGTTATTTCTCGTGCTAATCCAGTGCTGCCCTGCGGTGTATTTCCTGACAAGGAAATATCAAGCAAGAAACGTTGGAGACAAATACAAGTTGTTGTTAATCAAGTTTGGAGCAGATGGCTGAATTCGAAAGAGCATTTGCCAGCCCTAATTGAAAGGAAAAAGTGGAATTTGCCATCGCACAATCCCAGTTTTGGTGATTTTGTCGCGGTTGTAGACGAGAAAACCTAAAGAGGAGATTGGTCCTTCGCTCGTGGCACAAGGATCTTTCCTGGGAAAGATGACAAAATCCATGTTTGTGAAGTGAAGACAAAGTGTGGTCCGTATAAGAAGCCAGTCGCGAAGCTAGCATTGTTGGAGGAGTGTCCACCGTAATGGATTACGTGAGCACTGGCGCAAGAATGTTGCGACTATAAAGACATTGATCTAGTTCAATAACATTTAGTTCAGTTTTGTACGCTTTACGTATCTGGAATTGTGGTCACGTAATAATGACGTGAATGGAGACCCCGTGTTTTCGTGTGTTGGTTTTAGTCGCCATGTTGATGTGAAAGTTTTTTGGCGGAAATAAAGTTCTCATTTTTGTAGCTGTTTGGACAGTGTGGTGATCGCTTTAGGCGACATGCAAAGTAAAACAAAAAACTGTAAGACAGTGTTCCGCAAACTAAGAAAATGTGAGATCAAAAAAAGCTCAAAATCTGTCCTATAAATTTTTTTTTAAAATTTTGGCTCTAAATGCGATTCACCCCTACAAAATCAACTGTGAAAATTTCATCATGGGTTTTACGGTAGGTTTTCGAGCAATCCTCGATCAAAGACCAGCTTTTACAACCTTGGAAGAGAACTGAATTGCACATGCCCTTCATTTAAGCCCGCGCTCATGTGACGCCATGTATCGCGTGCGAGAAAGCAAGAGTAAATTAGAGATCATTAATCGATTATTTATGGAGTTTTTTATCATATTTTGGCCCTAGGCTTAAACACATGTTTGAACAGAGTTTGAAACTATTGATATATTGTTACTGGAGGCTCTGCCAACACAGCCTACATTGTTTGGTCTTACAGAAACCACCTTTGAGTTGCATTGACCTCCATTCTCCATAACAATATCTCAGATAACTTCGGCTAGTGATGATTTCGCGGTAGATAAAAAGATAAAGCTTTGTTTTATCTTTTAATGAATTAGATCAACCTAACCCTAAATAACACGGGACACTTGGTTAATCGTATTATGAATTCAAACAACCTTAGCCAAATCCCAGATCAAACGTCAAACTTCATATGAGACGAACCTAAAGCTGAACTAAATAACTAAATGACTAAATAAGTTCTATGTTTGGACGATCTACTAAATTCGAATTGAGTAGGATCCGAGCCTTACCCGTTTGGATCGTTTAGTTCGACGTTTGACCTGGGCCTACTCTGTATTAACTGTGAATATGGTCTGCAGACAACCATCTGAAAACATGTATTCCTTTATTTAATTCTATGCTTATATTAAACCAATTAATGATCAGACTTTAACTTCTATTTTCATTTCATGCAGCAAATGAAACAGATGTCGAATAGATGCCGACTCACTGAAACGTACCTGCATGCGTAAGTATCAGAAACAGGATGAAATATAAGACGTGGCTTGACGAAAGAACGTTTACCGCGATCATCAGCCCACAGAAAACTTTCAAGTCTCTAAATGGTGATGTCGCAGTCACTCAAAGAACGAAAAAAACACTCGTTTGTCGCCGCTAGATAACAGTCTCAATTGTCAACGTCGCTATGCTTAATCAGCCTGATCACATCTCACGAATTGAGTCACACAACACGCATGAGAGAAAGTGCCTGTAGGAGTAATAAAGCCTGTTTTCCCTCTGAGCATCGTGCCATTATTTAGGACCATTTTTGCATTTATGCCAAAAATGATGAATAAACAATCGTAGAAAGCAGTTCTATATTCTTTGCAAACAAAATTTTTATGTCAAATCGAAAATCAGCTGAGCGGAACTCGGGAAATGGTCTGACACAATTAGAGGTACTAGACCGCGTTGCTTCTTTGCTCACATGAGTTGTTGGATGAAAAGTGATAATTTACAGCTGACATCAATTCCTGGTGAAATATAGATCAAGAAATTTGTGGTAAGGTAACTTTAGCAATTGTCATTCGCGGAAGTTAATGAAACTTAATGACACAGTTTTGTCATTTGTAAATATGTAAAATCGTCACAATGTCTGTGGCGTAATACTCACCTCCACAATAGAAATACGTCGTCAAAGTAAGTACCAGGCAAACCATGCATTTTCCAAAGCTCGTCATTTCACTTCTTCTTATCTTAAACATCGTGATTGTGATATTCACAACTCGTTTTGCGAGATTTCTTTCTTCTGCTCTCCTCCACATATATTCCAGGTCATTTCACAAGGTTCATGCCTGATAGCGTGACAACCCGTCACGCTGTAAACTTTAGATTTCAGGCTCCCCACCGTTGGTCTCACGCAAGATGGATTCCTTTAGGTGCAAGAGCTAAATGTGTTTTCGTGTTTTCTTTTCGTTTCGTTCTTTCATAAATCAAAGTGAACTGGTTTATCTTTATCGAATTTATGACTTCCCTTAAACTCTGAAGATAACCTGACCAGTCTAAAAACAAAATTATGTTATTGCAAGACATATATCGTATAAGCTGACACTAATACAAATAACTTTTTCACCCCAGTGGTTACTCGATAGCTCTGTATGCTATTTGATTCAAGTCGAAGTTTGTGATCACGGCTGCCGTCAACTCATTCTCGCCCCTCTTAGCCAGCAGGGCCATGGCATGAGCAAAAGGGTGGCTACTTATTACTGTACATATTGATAACTGTATGTATAACGAAACTCAGTTAATAAGATGTAAAAACTACTTTTCCTTTCGGTGTATAATCGTTTCTCTTAAGGAGAATAAGACTTAAACGACATTACATTCTGCTTCTCATTGAGAGTGATATTTTTACAAAAGAATACCTCATAATTATCATAAAAACCGAGTTCTAAACCGG
>Ga0126339_10002508_pt1 | contig 13185 bp, 10 predicted proteins | sample OrbTmetagenome_2_FD_92532 | JGI IMG/M metagenome (GOLD analysis project Ga0126339, IMG submission 92532) | Coral microbial communities from Petempiche,Puerto Morelos, Mexico - Orbicella T R C metagenome | ecosystem: Host-associated > Invertebrates > Cnidaria > Coral | place: Petempiche,Puerto... | reverse complement strand
GGTAACAATATCAACAGCCGTGCGTCGCCTGTCGCGTCGCCTACAATTTCGCGCGCTTTGCTGCCGATGACGTCAAAAGCCGACAAGTTGCCAATGGATACAGAGCCAGTTGCTCGTGACAACACGATTTTTACGTTAAAACTTGGTGACCAAACTTTTGTCCCGCCTTACTCAACTGATCGTAGTATAATTGACGTTACAATCAGAACTTTGTGCTTTGTCTGAGTATTGTATCGAGAAAGAGACGGAAGCTTCTTTGCGAAAACTATTCCGCTTTACGTTACGTTTACTATCCACGCGTACAAAAAGGGCAGTCGGTAAGCAGTGATGTTTTTTCACTTTTCATAGTTTTATTTCTATGCGTTTTTACTTCGACTATTGCCAGTTTTTCTTGCGTTCGTGTATTTATGTTACGCAACTATTGTCCATCTTGGCACTTTCAGTACTTTCAGGCCTGGTTCATACGTCGCACTTCTGCCATGTTGAAATCGATTCAATCAAGCGCAGCAGAAATGCGACTGCCGATTCATACGTCGCACTTGTGTCGCACTAAATTCAGAATTAATACTGTCGGGTATGTCGGTCAGCGGAAAATGTTTTAAACGTAGAGTGTTCAATATGGCGGACGAAGATACTGAGCGACGAAGGACTTTAATTTTGCGAAAACCTGTCCGCCAATGGAACGAGAAGGAGAAGGCTGACAATGTAGCAGTATGTGCTGCAATATTTTCAGTTAAAAACTCAAGTTTAAAAAACTCCAAGTTGTCCTTGTAAACAAGTCGTCTGAACAGATCGCGTCTAGAATATCAGCAACAGGATTATCGAGCTACTGCGCCCTCCTGCCAGGTAGCATTGGGACGAGGGACGAAATTTACGCATGCTCAATACATTAACATGTATTGGACTCGACACGGCAGAAATTCGGCGTTTGAATCGATGTCGCATTTCTGTCGGATAATGTAACAAGACCAGTCGAACGTGCGGCAGAAATACGGTAGAGACGAACATGATAACTCTGGCAAAATTTTGCTGTGACGTACGTTTCGTTATTCCAATTTTTGTTCGTTCGTTTGTTGAATGGCTTCTTCAGGCTGTTTCAAGCACCATTGGTTTTGTTCACGTGATTTAAAAAAATGACACGTGATGACAAGCATCTCTTGGCGCGGATTGCCACAGTTTGTAGCACGGCTGTTGCAAACTCATCGAAAGTACCAAGTTCGAGGCAAGTCTTATCCATGTTATGGATTTTGCATCTGTCGAACTCTTCTCTGCAACATATCTTGGATTGCATCTTGTTAGAAAGTGCGAAAGTCAACAAACATCAGTCACTCATCACACGATCATCGCGTGATCACTTTTTTGGAATCACGTGAACGAAACCAACGGTGCGTGCAATGGCCTGAAAAAAAAAACCATTTCAACAGACGTCCGGGATCAAGAGGACATCTTGATCGGAATAGAGCTGTATGACATTTTTCTCATACCTCTTGGCCTTGAGTGTTACTTATTACAGGAAATTTTCGCCCTTCTCGCGACTCTCTCAAATCAAATTTATGTCGCTATAAATAAAGAAATGTATGTATATTTTAAGTAAAGTAGAATTCAGTACAACAACGACAACAACACCAAGCAGCCTTGATTGTTGATCAATAAAACAAAACTTAGAATACAGTTCGGTTCTTTTATTTTATTTTCAACTCACTTTATCCACTTGAAATCGTTTGATCTGTCTGAGTAAATCATAAACTTTGAAACAACCAAACAAAGTGAAGCGAAATCGCAAAATAAAGTTCTTTTTCTCACATACTGGCAAGTCGAAAACTGCCGTTCAAAAAGCGGTGTATGATTTGGCAAACTGCAGACTACAGGCGTTCCAGAATTCTTTGTTATTGATCAAGTTAGCCATTGCATCTAACTCGAATCTAACAGTTCGTCGTCTTCTTAGGGCGACTTAAAACGGGCTGGTTATTACTGCTGCACTCCAACAGCATTTTGCCAACCACACATTCTTCTAACGGAAATCCTGAACTCTCTTCTACGCCAGAAATAAATTACAGGATTCAGTGCGGAAGTTAACAGAACAATCGTGTTTGCAGCAAACCAAAGCAAAGTCACCACTCGTCCACGCACATTATAAAACTTGCGCGCAGTGAATGTTGCTATGAGCGCCAAATTACACAAAATCATAATACCAATGATAAGCACAATTGTCTTCGCTGCCTTGGTATCACGTGCGGTATTACCGCGCACCCCTGTGTTTTCCGAACTTTCCGATGGCGGGTAACTTTGTAAAGAATTTTCAACCAGGCGAATGAGCGCTGAATGTCTCCGAGCTTCTATCCACAGCCGGATGTTTATTACAAGAACCACTAAAGCACTGAAAATAACAAACGCCATACGTGAGTAGCCTATGAGGCCCCCTCCATGCTCGCGTCGAGTGAAAATGGTCAGCAGCGCCCATGAAATCCAAAACACCAAGAAAACTACCAGAACTTTCTTCTTGGTTATAAAGCGATGATGTTTAAAAGGATGAACTATGGCAATGGAACGTTCAACGCTGATTAAACAAACGTGCAGCATAGAAGCCGACGAAAACAAGAACAGAAATATTACATACAAATCTTTGAATGTGCAAGCTACGCCTGAATTAGCAGCGACTAAAGCTGTTTCAGCCACAAACAAAGGTTGAGTAACTAAGCCGACGAACAAGTCACAAAACGACAAACCAAGCAAGAGCAGGTTGGATGGTGTTCTCAGTGATTCAGACCGATAAAAAGTTGCAATAATCACACAGTTACCAAGAATGGCTAGAACGGCAAAGAAGGCGTTTGCAGACGAGATGAAAGCGCACACCGCTCGAAATTCCGCAAACGTAATGTCGTTTCCCGTTTGTACTTGTTTCAACAGGGAACAAAGCTGGTTTCCTGAGGAGCTTTTTGTGTCTGCTAAGTTCTCTTCCGATAAGCTGTTGTTCATTTTCTCCTTGCAAGCTTTCGAGTCACACTGTACTGCATACCTGTTTTGCTTTGAATGTTTCAGCATACGGCTGTTGTCTCTTAGCTTCGGTCATCCGCTACTGAAACGAAATTCCAACTTAAATCACCGTTCCCTTGTTCTCCATCTACACTTGCTGATTGCCAGACAAGAGAGTTACCAAGAACTCCGCTTAAAACGCAAAACGTGTTTAACTTTGAAGTCGTTGACGTGCTTGAATAAGCAATTTAGCTTCGAAAACATTTACAACATCCTTTAGAGCCTTCAGATTAATGACCTTCGTTATCTTTACATGCATCTCATTGATTGTTTTAAAAATAGATTTGATCTATCGCCGCAGGAGAACCTGAATTGATTATACAGAAATATCGGGAGGAGGCCACAAAAAACGGCGAATCTAGCAGGGAAGGCGACTCTCGAATCGATGTAAGTGCCCGCTATACCCACAAAGCGATGAAGAGGTTAAATTTCTTTATTTCAAAACTACTATAGCAGACTGAGTCGAACTCTGAATTAAATGGCCGCTGAAGAAGTATTACTAGCCTTTGTTCCAGCGCTATCTTTCTTTCTCTCATTAGCTAAATGTAGCACAAATAAAGAAAACCTTTGGGAGCAGGGAAGGTGAGTCCATTCCAAATAGAGAAAATGAAATACACTCTTTTTCTAAGAATATTGTTTTCTCGGCCCTGGCTGAATATTCTTATTTTTCTGCCGATTTTAGGCTTAGAATGTTCTTGTGAATATTCTTAAATTAAAGCGCATGACGTTGCTGTTTTAGAATGTTTGGGGGCATCAAATACTATCAATCACAAGTGTTTGGTGTCTAGATGGCGTTGAAGTAATTTTGGAGCCAGACTGTAGGCAATAAAACCTGATGTGACACACATAACTTCTTCAGAAATGTATTAGCATCGAACATACGGCTAGTGCTCTTTTTGTTTTTGTTCTGTTTTGTTTTCTTTTTTTGGCTACGGTTTAGTTGAAAAGTATAGTTGTATTGTATTTACAAATTTTCAACACACAAAATTATATTCTTTTCAAACTCTCAGCTTTGGTTTTATTTGTAAAATATTCTTAAAATTTTGCACATTTCAGCCGATATTCTTATAAAATATATTCTTTTATAAAAAAAAGTGTTCATCGTAACCCGTTTCGAGAACATACAAACCATAGAATATTTAAGAAAAAATAATTTGGAATGTAAAGGCACAAAACAAGATAAAGTTCCTGTCAAACCACAATCAAATAAAAAATATTGGATGCTTCGGTACATTTGATTATATTGGAGCACCAGTGTTGATTGTTTCCCCTTACAGTTCCCGCAGACATTAAAACTGACCACAAACTTGGCAATTACCTACGCTGCGATAATTTTGAGACATCGAGCAAACATGAGTAAAACACGGCTTCGCCAACATTTACCGCAAGTTCAGAGTACAATATTGTGAAGTTTAGATAAATACACTCAGGTCACGGACAATATGCACGCCGATGCACGCCTATTGCTTCTTCTAGTCCCAGTCCCACTCCCCCAACTACTTTATCAGTAAAACGCACCAAAATGCACGTTTGAAATTGTTCGGTTATGTCGTCTCTTGGCGACATGAAGTCTGTCAACTGACTACAACATTAAGAACCAGCTGGTGTCTTCTTTGTCTAAATTCCTCTGTCCTGAGAATGACAAAATTAGTTTTATACACAATGGAAAAACAAGCAAGCACGAAAGGAACGCTGTTGAGTTAATTAGTTTTTAACAAGCTGCAGAACTCAGTAGGATGTCAAATATTTTGCAACGAATTCTGTCTTTTTCTTGCACGCACATTGGAAATATTTAAAGTTTCCTTATTGGACCAAGTTTAACTTTTAAATTAACTGAATAATCGTGAACAGACACTTCAGCTCCAGACACTTCTAACTCGCTAAACACTATTTTAAGAAGTTATTGTTAGTTAAATAACACAGTTATGATTATATGTAAGTTAATCGGATGACGGCACAATTAGGACAAACGATTTGGAACATGGTCTGTGCTCTACTCCGTTCTTCTAAGTATTCGATAACAAAAACAGAGTTTTGTAAATGTTGTCCGTTAAAATAAAGTGGACGAAAATTCAAATTTTCAAGAAAGACTTTTCGGTTTAATGGCTATGAATGGAGTTCAGTTCTGTCTGTCATGATACGTATTTTTACATAGCAGGAAACGAATAGCTAATGAAACTTTTTCACTCTCCCGTCATCGACAAAGAAAAATTAGTTAATTCGAAATTCAATGATCACTCCGAAAGAACAACAATGATAACTCCGGTGACTGAGAACTGAAAGCAGTATCTCTCCATATCCCATGCTTAGCAGCCAATCAGAACGCCAGTAAGCCATTGCATATTACCCTGGTCGTATATTGCACTCTGCTTCCCGGCATTTGTCACCTGTCTCGGGATTAATGGCGGTTTGCGTTTGAAACAAAATGTATATAGGAATGGGTCGAAACAGCCTCGGATCTTTGTGTGAAGTCCACGGACATATTCAGGAATGCTTTGAAATGATCGAAAATGATCACAAATGTTGGAAGTCTTTGTCGGCGCAAATTGTTTGTCTTCTGGAAACGAGTTCAAGTTCAGGAACATGGCACAAATGAGCCACACGTGATCGGGTTAACACGGAATATTAGAGAACTGAAGAAACACGAATCAAAGTAGTGCCAGAAACTACATATGTACACGTAGCAGACTTACATGAATCGACTTTCGATCAATCAGTATCAATCTCCAAGCGACGAAATCGCGAAACCAACACACCAGTAATAAGGACCTACACAGAAAGTCTTGAAACTGGCCGTAAAGTACATATAGCTACAGGTAACTGAAGGCAAACCGATAAAATGAACTGGATGGCTTTATAGTTCAGCATAACCTTTGAGCAAATGTTCAGGAATAAGTAGCAGTTCTGCCAAAACATTCATTGTCATCTTCCAGTTGTCGAGGTAAAAACCTAGAAAATAGACAACGCAAAAATCACACAAAGTCAGCGAGATAACACACTAAGTTCCACATTCAGAGAGAATTTAGTTTTGGATACACAGTTTGAAACAGGTAGTAAAGTATGAATTTTTTTTACCTTTCTCAGCAGATCTTTGCTGAGTGATTTTCCTGTTTCTTTCGGTGCGGATTGTTCAGGGATAATCTTTTTTGTTTTGGTGTCTTCTATGGCTTGATGCTGCTTGAAAGTTCTCAGTCTTTTTTCAACAGGTTTCTGTAAACAAATGAGAATCACATGTGCTTAAGTTTTCAAATAAATAAATAAAGTTAATGTTGGACATAACAAAGTTTCTACATTTTTTTATAACTGTAACCTTCAGTATGGACCTTGAAGCCGTCAAACAAAATTTCCTGATATTTTCCAGATCAAACATTTAGGCTTCTTTCCACACAGCGGTCAAAACAGAACTATTGAAATAAAGTGTATAAATAATCAATTCAACGCCACTTTACTTACAGTTGCACTCGCCTTAAGTTTTGTACAAATTTTAAGTAATACATCACCCACGACGGACGATGTTTCACCACATTTTCGACATCAAGAACAAAGTTGGAAATACCACGCGAAGCGGACTATTTTTTATGTACTTCAAGGTGTTTGCAAATGTGGCTAAACACTGTCTTGAGTGTTTGATATATCTTCTCAACTGAAACTAAAACTAAGGAGAAAACGGAGAACTAAAATCCTAAAAATCTATGTTAATTAAGATCAGATATCCAAACACAGTGACTGGTATGATTTCCTTTACTTAAACTTGATGGATTGTGAAATATGAGAGAACACATAACAAAACGTTGCAAAAACAATAGCACTCGACAAGCAATTTACCAGCTGACAAGCTGAATTATCTTGGATTCCCCAAAATGCTTTTAACTTTCTTATCTTTTTCAACCTTCTTATCTTTAAAGTTTGAATTCTGTTGAGATTGTGCACTAATTGTTTGACTGCTGTAAGGATGGGGGTCCATTTAACCTCTGCTTGATCAGGGAGCTGAGAATAAAGCATGTTCAAATATCTGTGGGATATGCAGTGAAGTTGTCTATACATGACTGTGTATTTTTACTCTGAGTGAATTGGGGGTATACAGTATACTGTAGTCTTACCTGATCAGCCCTCTTTCTTTTCCTTGTTTCCATGGCATCTATAGCTTTTCCTTTCTCCACATTTTGTAAATAAAAATTGGCCTCCTTTTTAGCTTGGGATATTTCCGTTCTCATTCTTTGTTCCTTTGTAGCTTTCTCATAAGCTACGAGATAAAAATAACATTCAAGATAACATACTAAGATTAGATTAAGTGTATTTAGCATGTCAAACTACATGTCCCTTGTACATAAACAGCCAAAACTCTGTTAACAGGCACATCTCATGAGCACACACTTGCTGTAACCTACATTTAAACAATACAACGTTTATTTGTTACCCTCCCATAAAATAATGAATATACCTATTAAGACCTAGGTAGACCCTTTTTGGGATCTCAAAAGTATCCACACATGAGAGGTTTGACAAGGCAACAAGACTGCAAGTGCACTAAAGTGTAATACATGCCGAGTATGACTTAAAGTAAACATACATTGCATGTGCGACTACTTAAAGAGGGAATCAAGATTTAAAGTACTGTCTACAGAAAGGCTTAATCCACACTGGTTAATCTAATGCAATGAAGAAGTTGATTTGTACATTATACTCAGTAAAAACAATACAGACTATGAAGATGTTGGCATACCAATCTTTTCACTGAGATGCCCCCAAAGGAATTTTGGAAGATATTTTATATTCCAGATGTCATCATGGTAATATCCTCCTTTCTTTCCCCCTGTAAATAATAATTCAACTTTTTTTTTAGTGTGGGTAAAGTCTAACTAAACAACTCAAGACAAGATAGTTAATGAATCAATTGTATAATAGTGACCAACCTCTTTCACCCCTCCTTAACACTAAAATAAGACAGTTTTACCCCAAAATTTGACAGGGCCTGGTTAAGATGAGAAAGGATTGGGACAAGACACAGGTGCATCTAGTCTGGCCCAATGCATTTTCACACATACCATCATTCTGTGTTCATATTGATGTTAAATAGAAAACGTAAGCTGCAAGCAGTCGACTCCAAAAAATATATGACTACTTTCTTTATAACCACACCCTGCATCCTGTCTTTTTACACTCCGAATGATTGTTATTGATCAATGTCTTTGCCCTTTTGTACTTATAAAGGGGCTGACATTTCATTTTCTTCTTGTCTGACTTGTAATTGACATGGTCACTTTCTGGGAGTGAAAACTTGCTAGCATTTCATATATTATTATAAAAGGTGAGTGTCTTCGAGATGCATGTAAAAACTCCATGAAGGTTCAATTTTGTGGGCAAGTCCAAACTTTCAGGCATTTAGTGTGGTACTTTTTGCTGGTTTTCAAGAAAGAAAGACCCTCAAAAGGAGGTTTACACTACAAGTTACTGGGAGGGGGACTGAGTACCAAGAATGTAGATTTACAGCTGGGAGCCTGGAAAAATACCCATCTTCCATGAATTTTACTGGTTGACAAGACTGGGAGACAAGGAAGTTGAGTAAATTTTAAAAGGCATTTCCCTGACTACTACCCACCTATGACAAAAATATTTCCACTTGTTTCAAATCTTCAGTTACATCCCTAGGTAACACCTTATACATGTATCTGCTCGTGTGTTTGTACCACAGTTGAGGTGCTATATGTGACCTTTAAACTGTGATGGCTTTCTGAATAGTCGTTTTAGTCCTATACTGTAAATTAAACCATATATGTATGTTTCTTTGCCCAGTAAATGTTTCTTATCATTCTGGTTATCTAAGTCAGCTGAAATCTGTAAAGGTACTTAATATGTATGTTCAACAGGTGTTCTAGTAAATTATGTTGAGAAAAAATTTAATTAAAACTTCCCCTATCCTTTTGTCTGACATGGGGGATAACACTTTAGTGTAAGATTGGTTATCTCCATAACAAAATTGAGTATTTATGTTCTAAGAAGAGAAGTGGATCCCTTAAGCATTTAGCAACCCCATCCAACCCTCCATCCAAACTTTTCCTAATAGCATTTCCTTTAAATCTCCTCTTGGATCTGGCAATGACTATCCCCAAAGCTGATCAGTTAGTAACTACTTCAAGACAATTACCGATAGGTGTATTGTTCAAGCTTTGTGCCACAGCTTTTGCAATGCATTTGTCTTTAAATTCAATCCATCCTTCAGTGAATAACTTTCTTCCACTTCCACCATGTTTCTTCCTCTTTTTTCTTACAGAGACATCTAGAAACCAACAAAACAAATAAAACTGATTTTCAAGAAGCATTCAAATAACAGACCTGAAGAGACTTACAAATGGAAAAGTGTTAAGAAACACTGTGTAAAAGCAATGAATGAGTGTTCCATTGATTTGGTTGCTCATAATAATAGATAGTTAACAACTGCCTCATGAATTGGAGGTAGGGAGCCCGAGGCATCCAGGAGCTTCCACTATTGGCAGCCAGCCATGGTAACCCAGCCATGAGGAATCCTGGCACATGCGCAGATCTAAACGCCACTGATTGTGAAGCAAGACTTGCGCTCCTTGTTGTTAACCCTGTTAAATTACAATTAATGTCGTTGTTCCTAGTGAAAGTAAGTTAACCGTGGTGACTTGCAATTGAACCAGAGCTATTATATTAATCAAATACAAACAACTTGTGATGGTGTTAATGGGGGAACACTGCCTTGCGTTTCGTTAGCCCGTGCAACTTCTGGTGATTGCGTGACAAAACAGCCTTTCTTATCTCCCCAGCACTACGAGCTGAATGAAAGACAGCATGTGCTGGATCGGACAAGAGTATCGGTTAGCAAGTGATGTTCAAAGGCGACGAAAAAACAACAAGCTTGGGGGAAGTCGCTGTGCAGACTTAACCGCACCACACAGGAGTGACCCTTTGTTAATTATGCAGGAATACATGACCGGACTCAGGCTAGGACTGTCCATCGCTGACATTAAGAACACAGAAAACACAAGGATAACCTAATAAAGACGTATCTACGCTTTTGCAGCGGTTAAAACAGAAGAAATTACGTTTAGAAACACCTTTTGTCCTAATAAGCGTCTGTGCTTTTTAGCGGAAAAATCCCATCCCCACGTTGCTGCGAGGTTGACTGCGAGATACTGGGTACCCTATTTGCTACGATTTGCCACTATTTGCCACTATCCGAGACTGTTCGCCACTATCCGCACTATTCGAGACTATTCGTTCTATTCGCTATTCGCTATTCGGGACTATTCGCTGTTCACTATTCGCGACTATTCGCTATTCGCTATTCGGGTTTTCCAGACACCCCTACGAAAGTCGAATTAACCACCGAATCAACAAAATTCTTACCTTCTGGTTGCAAGAAAAGTCGCCCTACTTCTCCATATTGTGAAAATATGTTTCTTATTTTAGCTGGTTTCATGAATGGCGGTAATCGACTCATGTAAACCACACCAGGATTTGTTTCTTTCGTCTTTCTTGTCGACGGCGTTTCTTCCATTTCGTCGGCCATATTGAACGTACTGGACGAGAGAGGTCTGAGTACGATTCAGCGGCTTATGTCTTACCGTACACACTTCATGTATGCCTCATTTCAACATTTACACCATTTTCTTTACTCCTTCACACGTGGGGCATCGCCAATTTCACTTGTTTTGGACCGTATATTGTGTGAAATGGCAGACGAAGGATGTATTGAAGGTTTGTTTATTAATTGCAAATATTCCCTTGTCGATCAAGTAAGCAACTGGTCAAGAACAAATGCGTGATCTGACTGAACTACAGACCTTCAAGAAATTAGACGCTCACACTAGTGCTGTGTTTACATGTACTCAGAGGTCTAAAATCCACAATAAGTATTATAAGCGAACTGGAGTTGTCCATTTATTTTAAAGTTAATGGCTACTACCCCGTCACTCCAGATTGTTGAGTTCTAATTCTACCAACTGAAAAGTAATTGGAATAAGCAAAAACAATGTGAGCAACACAACATTGACAAGCTTTATTACATAGAAGAAACCTGCATAAACATCAGAACAGAAGGAAAAAACCGCTTTTTTTCTTTTTGTTGGGATGTACATGTTGTTATGTCGCTCAAGTAACATGTACATGTAGCAATACTTTCAATTGGTCTTGTGGCGGTTTTCGATATATTAAAGTTCAGCTCGGCAGTGAGGCTTAGAGAACACAAACAAAGGAAATTGAATGACATGTTTATTCATTTCTTTTACTTGTGTTCTCTAGGCCTCACTATCAAGCTGAATTTTAATACATGTATATCGAATGTGGCCTATTGTTATGTACATCCTTGGTCAGAGAAACAGGGAGGTGCGAAGAGCTAAGACCATTACCAAGAACATTCCAGTCATTTTAAATATTTCTTGAAACCACAGAGCTGGTATCCCTGAAAAGTGTGTTTTCTTATGCTCAGGTTCTGGTGATGAAGAAATGGAAATATATGATAATGATGAAGAGGGTGATGATGATAGAGATGACGGTATTGAAGTTGAAGATGATGACGATGACGAAAAAGAAGAATCCATGTCACCAGTTAATGGTGCTGGTTCTAGTACAGGTACAGTTGTATTAAGGACTCTCCACAGCTGTCCTTGTGCCATGTTATGCCTCGGACTGTTCTAAATCTAGACAAGTACTTGTCACTAATGTTATATATGCACTGTGTTTGTGTGATGTTGAAATGTTTTCATTTGAAGCTGTACCAACATTGTAGCAATGGTCTGTCCTTCCTCTGTCCTTCCTCTCCCCTCCTCAAAGATACCCATGTTACTACTCAATCCCTGTGTATAATCTCCCTGTGTATAATCTGATCTACTGGAATTCCTAGTGGAAATATGTGTTTTTACTTATTGAACATCAACACTCACACCAGCTTTCAAGCACTCAGTTTGCTAAGTTTAACATGCACATGTTTAAAAAAAATTACAGTGATTTGATCAACATCAGTTTCAATAACCTTCACCCTTTTTATTATGGATGCTTAGACTGTATGCACCTTACATGTGACATGTTTAAAAGTTAAACATGTCCAGGTACACTTCTGATTACTTTATGTACCCTGTCAACCGATTATGACAAAGCAAACTTTGAATTTCAGGGAAAAAGAAGTCAAAGTTAAAGACCAATAAAGAGGAAAAGACCAAGGTACACTGTTGTCATGTAATCTGTAAATGTTAAGTAGTGTGTTGTTTGAAAGGAAGGGAAATTTTTTGGTTGCACGAAATTGCCTATGAGATACCCTCTGATCTACTGGGAAGGTCTTTGGTAATTCCAAGAGGATGGGAGGGGGTGGTAGAAAGCCCCTGTAGTAAGTTTAAAGGAGAATATGAAGCTAAAGTGGAACTCTTATCTGGTTGGGAGAATGGTCAAGCCAAAAGACAATACAGAAAGGGTACGGATGTTACTTGAATTTTCTGAACCACACAAATTTAGTCTTGAAAGCTATGCTTTTTCTGTTCATTTTTATCTTTTTTTTTTTTTTTTTGCTTACTAAATCATGCAAAACTGACAGAAACTACAGAGTGTAACATGGAAGTTCTCTTCTCTCTCAGTTCTCCCTTGGTCATGTTTAACATGTAACTCAATTGATTTAAAGTTCATTCTCATGGATTTCCTAACTCATGATTTGGCAGAAGTTCAGCTGGTGATAACAGTAAGCTACACAGACATGCAAAGAGAGAATTCTATTAACAATAGTTTCTTGTGACCTCATTAGGTTTTTCTTCCTGGAGATGAGTTAGAAGAAGGGGATGAACTGACATATGACAGATCAGCCTATGAAATGTACCATGCTGTAAGGCAATCTGCTGTTTGTGTTAACAAGTAAAATTCATTTTTACTAGCTCACTTAAAATTTACAGTGTATATTGACAATGGCATGCCTTTTTATTAAAGGATCAGCTTCATGTCTGTCAAGAATAGATGATGTACCACATCCAGTGGCAGATCTAGACCTTGAGCCAAAGGGGGGGGGGGGGGGTTTTTTTTTTTTACCCAAAAAAAGGGGGGGCGGGGCCCCCCAACCCCCTCCCCTGAATCCCCCCCTCCCTTTTTAAAATTTTTTCACCCAGAATAAAAAAAGGGTTTGTTTAATTTTTCCTTTGGGAAAAATTT
>Ga0126339_10002507_pt1 | contig 13186 bp, 4 predicted proteins | sample OrbTmetagenome_2_FD_92532 | JGI IMG/M metagenome (GOLD analysis project Ga0126339, IMG submission 92532) | Coral microbial communities from Petempiche,Puerto Morelos, Mexico - Orbicella T R C metagenome | ecosystem: Host-associated > Invertebrates > Cnidaria > Coral | place: Petempiche,Puerto... | reverse complement strand
CGCTACTACGTGCGTTTGGCTACTTAGAACAGCGATAAGTTCGAAAACAACTGTATAGGACAGACATAAGACTGCTTTCATTGATGGTTCAATATATTTTCTTACTTCATAAATGAAGCCACCTCTGTAGCCAGCAAAAGATCATAATTGTGCGACTCTCTATTCTTGTTGTCACCATCAGCATCTGATGAAATCTGTTCGTAGAATGACAAAATCAAAGTTGGGTTGTTTTTTATCACACATATCATTTTATATTCACAGGGCCCCTATGGATACCAGCCTTCGAATTGAATGGGCCACGCTGTAAAAATAAAGATAACTTTACTTTACTTTAAATATCTTGGCAAACGAAACCTTAAAAAAAAAAAAAGAAAAGACCTCTTCCAAGGAATCTAGCAGAGTTCATTTCATTCGACCTTATTTTTGGTTTTACGACTGCTACATAAACATTGAAATCCGAACAAACCATCTCGTCAGCTAATTGCAGCAAAGTCGAGAGTACTACACTAGAATGTTTGCCGCTGTATGCGAGTGAATTGAAAATTGATTTGACTGTTGGGACAGGACAATGCAGGAATTCTTTATTTACGCTGAAAGCCCAGCAAAAAAATATTTAGCAATTGCAGACCGACCACAAGGTTTCTAAAATCCAGTTGTTCACAATATTACGAGTTGACCTTGGTTAATCCGGGATTGCAAGGTTATATCATTAGGGTAGAATTCCTTATAGCCAAGCAATTTAAGTACAAATTTACAATGATCGACACCCATACCCCTTTGTCTCTAACTCTAGAATGAAACTGTTCCAAAAGCCATGAGCCAACACACGTCTCCCCTGTCTGAGGTAAATTCGTTTGATCACTAGCGTCCTTGGACAACAAAGGAACGAGATCCTAGTGGGATGTAAGAGGGTTACATCAAGAATAATACTTGTAACGGTACCATACACTCTACTTTACATCACATTGACTTATAACTGCACTAGGCTTAATTTCAAGGGGATGGTAGAACCTTGTCAATGATACATGTACATACAGATGCAGCATAATGTTAAAAAAAAAATTAGATTAAAAAAGATTAAAAAAAGATTGAAAGAAATGATTTAAAGAAAAGATTATAAAAATATTAAAAGACTAAAAAAAGAAGAAAAAAATCCCGATTTTTTTCGATTTGGTCGTCCGAAAATCCATCTAAATCGTCTCGAGTTTTATTTCTCCTTTCTACAACATTCCTACAACTATGAGGTCTGAAAAGACCACTTTATTATGGTAGAAACAAAATCATAGGTAGTAATAAGATTGGAAAGATTAACACGGATTGGATTGGATTGCCTGAAAGCATACCAAACCTGGATTAAGTTGATCATGTCATTTCGACTTCTGTCAAGATCCTTTTGTTGTTGTGTACACCTAAAAAACATAAACTGGGTAATCAAAATAACTATTTCAAGTTAAATTTACATGTTGGATAGCACGAGTCGAGGATGTGTTGAGCAGAGAAAAGCTTGATTCGTATATTTGGTTTTTGCCATTAAAAATGTCGATTGTGGGTCCAGGAAGAATTCTAGTAAAGTTACAGTTAAGATTTTGAAATTGAAATAAAACAATTGTTTAAATGAGAAGCTTAAGTTAAAACTAATATTTGATTAAAAAAAGCCTTTTTCTACCTGGTTCTATAGTCAAGCAAAGCGTCAAAAATAATCGAGCATGCTTTCCTAGCACAGCCATCACAACCACCCTCTGGGGACCCCTGGGGAAGGTAGTAGTCCAACACTTTGTACTGATGATAGATGCGTCTGTCAAAAAAAGAGAGAGAAACAAGAAGGTAAGGTCTAAAACTTGCACTGTCTGCTGTTATTATAAGTTGCTATTCGAGAGAATGGAATGATGTACTATGATCTTAACAGAGTAAAGTCAAAGAGAAAAAGACGCCAGTTATTTTAAACCTGTAATGCACTGTTGATATACTCATTGAAAACCCTTGTGTTGTAGCAGTTTAAGCAAATTTCTTCGACAGTCACAGGAACGTGGCAAAGATACGCAATTGTTTGTTTTATTACTCAGAACTGATGCGTAGTGAGGTGAGAGACTTTTGCACGATCTAACTGGTTTTCGCGGGAGTGTAATCAACCCAACTTGCCTGTCAGTATCTTGTAAGAAATCCTCCCTGGCTGAGATGCTGAGTTCCAGTCGACACCACTCAGAAAAACTCGGCTAACGCAAAAAAATATTTTTAACACGATTAGATCAGGATTAGATGAGCAACGTTCTCTTGTAGAAAAAATATTACGCCACGCTAGTGTTCATGCCTACCGCCTCGTCGGTGTCAGGCAACATTACGTACAATTTCACAGGAAAACTGATAAGTATGAAGAACCTAGTTTGCCTGTAATTCGACGAGCACGAACTACTATCCGGTTGAATCGTGTGGAACATCACCTGAAGTCTCACAAGACACTTCCTGCGATCTCTTCAAGGCATTTACTAGTCGAAGGTAACTTGTCTCCCCTTTGAGCAGAGAGGTACTGAAAACCAAATCCCTGTCTTATACATCTAACATTTACATATGTACCTGTTGAAGTTTCCCTTGACACTTCTGGAATTGTGGTAAAGAATCCAGGTTCCTAATCATACACACCAAGTCTGCAAGTAAACAAATACCTTCAGTGGTATTGAACGCTTAGTTGGCTATTTACGCTTGTAAATAACCAACTGGTCTGCCTCCTACCAGTTGGGATTCTTGACCTAGTTATGTTTATTTGACTATTTATTTGCCATTGTTTGTTTACATTGGTCCTGAAAAGCCCCAATGGGGAATAGCCAATTAAGTATACATTTTTTTTTTTTTTTTTTTTTACACATTCCACAAATACACTCCTAATATGAGATTCATGCTTATCGGCGTTGCTCATTATCAACTACGAAAACAATGAAAAGTTTTGAACTGATAAAAATGCACCAATACTTTGATATGAAAGATAATCGCGCTCTAAAGGCAAGGCAATGTTGACGTTTTCGTCTTAAAACGTCAGAGACTGTGTGGAATTTAAATCATTCCATTTCGAGGCTGACGTAGTTACAATTAAGGCCGTGAAATGCGAAAAACAAAACAAACAACAGCAATCAGCCTACCTGCGGGAAGCTTTGGCTTGTAGAAACTCAACTCTCCTCGTACATTTAATCGAAGGACAAGGTACAACATCTACATCAACAGAAAAGTTCATTTTAACACAAAGAAATACGATAGTAATACCAAATCATTTCTCCGCAATAACGTAGATTTCCAGTTCAATCTTGAGTGACTTACTTTTCAAAAACTGTCTGGACAGTTGCTAGCGAGCTGTAAATCTCAACGCTTTACTTATTACACTCCTTTGCATTTCTTCGCAAGCCACAGTACTATTAAACTTTACGATATGAAGATTCATTACCAAGAAAAGAGCAGTTAAAACCACCAACGGGAACCGCAGACGGGGAGGGGCTGGTAGGGCTATAGTCCTACATATCTACCCCTGTTTTTTGCTTGGTTTAATTTTTTAGGGCTCCAGATGACATGAATAATGTATGAATTTTACCACTTGAAAGCAACAAAACAGCGAGGCAGTGATTTGTTTCTTTTGGTCAGATTTTCTAGCCCTGCCTCTTTAAAATGGTCTCTGTGGTCCCTGTGGCACCTTAGGGTAATAATAATAGGGTCGCAGTTAAGACAATGAATGACTGGCTTACCTTTTGTAGCATTACCGGAGGCAAATAAGCAGTATATTCTGCAAAAAAAAATCGTGATTAACGAGAAAATGCTACTAAATATCACCTAATAAAATCTTTGCAAACAAACGAGACTGTTCTAAGAAACTTTACAATATGACATGCAGTGAGATATTAACCGGAAGACCGACCGACCTTAGCACCCTTTTATTCAAGCTTCACTTGCCCGGGCACGGAGCAAACAAGATTGAGTTAGTGAGTTCGCAAAGATTAACAACCAAAAACACAAAAATATACCTCCAACATTGGTCTGAACTTCTGTTACGTTCGTGTTAAACACTTCCAGCACATGCTGCACATATGAGCATGAAAACCTATGTGACAAAAAACACACAATAAGGATGGTGGGAAAACGGTTAGTGCGCTGAACTATGTTGTATCTTACATGTAGTAGAGTTAAACGACTGTTCTAGACAAAAGAAAAAAAATTTTGAACTTTCGAAACGGGGGTAGGCGATACGAAAATTTCCTGAAAAAGTTTCCGATAACTCCGAAATTTGTTGAAATTCCGAAAGCTCAAACATTCGAACATTTTTGACAATCCGCGAGGAAAATTATATAAAGATCAAAATTTGGGGAAGCTTTGCGAGGTTGTCCTCTTCTCCAGAGATTCAGGAAAACGTTGTTCCATTCGGCACTGGAATATTTTTTTGCAAATTCAAATCAGACTTTTTTGTCTGATGGAAAACACCCAATTCGCTCACAATACCTGAGGAAAACCTCCATCCACTGACTTGTACAGATAGGGATATACTCACAGAGGGAATCAACAAAGGAGCAGATCTAAAAGATAGCATTTTAATTTTTTTAGAAAGACAACAGATAGCACAAATAAATTACATGCAACGTATCTCTCTTAGAAAACGTCTCTTCTCGACTTGAAAATGCTTCCCTCGGCCTGCAGACTCGGGCAGCATTTTCAAAACTTCCGTCACAGTTTTTCACCCTACGGAAAGATCACCAGGCAAATAACATATATTTTTATCTAAAAGAATTATTTTACATAGTTAAAATAAGAAGTTTTATCGTTTAGGTAGAAAATAATTTAACTAAACAGTTTAAATTACCGTGAAAACCTCAGATAGTGGTTTTTCAACAAGACTGTTTATTCCTGTGAGAAGTACTGGTAGCATAGTACTGTGATTTGTACACAGGTAACACAGAAACACAGCTAAGCCACTAGTTTCTTCTTTCTTTTCTGTTGAACCCTGCAAAAGATTAACATGGCATACAACTAACATCACGTTGAATAATTTGATCAACTCATAATGCACATTCAAATTAACAATAACAAATTTTAAAAATTTGACAAGAAAATATGCCCGGTTATTTGTCGGCGGACATTATCTGTTCCGAGAAGAGAACAGCTTTCCAAGAGCGAAGCTCGAAGAAAACAGTGAACTTCGAGGAACAGATAATGCCAAAGGAGTATAAAATTTATTAGCACTTTCATAAACCTAGGAGTAACATGTCTTTGTGTAGGGAACAGTCGGTACAAAACACTATAGGGCCATAAATAATGATGGAAATAGGAAAACCATATAATATATTTATGGACTCCAGTACAAAATAATTTGTTTGGTAGATCAGAATGACAAGCCTTACGATTTCTAGCCTTGGGCACTACAATACCGGCTCACCTCTATACAAGTTTTCCTCCAAAGTTGACAATACAAGCTTTCGTGAAGTGATGTTACAGATATCACCATTGCTACGAAGTCGCAAGCCCAGTGATACCTGAAATTCAGTCCAACAAAGATGACTTTTTGTGCCGACCTTCAAAATGACTTCATACATCCCATTGATTTTTGCTCCTCCAGTTAAAAAAATTTAAAGGTTAATCATTGATGTGGACGATTACCAGCCACTACATTTTCACTTTATAATTTTTCTCTTTGTACATAAGGTTTCCCAGAAGCGAATTCAAGATGGCGGCCAGATGAGCTTAAAAGTTTTACGCCATTCAGCAACAACGAAACAGAAGTTGACATCACTTACCTTTTTAAACAATCTAACGAGTCTGACGTGAAGACATTAACAGCACTGCAGGTCTGACAAAATGCATCTAATAAGGCTTCAGCAACCTTTGACAAGATCACAAGGTTTTGGAGTTTAACTCACACATCATTCATAGATCCCCTTACGTGGAGATTTGCTCCAAGCATTTACGATAGGCTTAAAGAGCTCAGTCACGGTTTGCACATTTTGAAAAGTTTAGCCTAAATTTTTCAAATTCGTCGTTTGCAATCCTTGTCAATCTTCGCCATCCTTGACCATCCTTGTTCCTTTATGGTTTATTATTATCTCTTTGATTTTTTGCTATCTTAGTAAACTATTATTTTCAGGTTTCCTTCCATTTAAAGGAGATTTTGTCCGTGGCCAAAAAAAAGACAAAACACCGGAACTGAGCTCCCTTATCTTCTTCACACATTTCATGTACCTGTTATCTCCTTGTTACTTTAAAGAAAAGAATTAAAGTAAAAAATAAATTTTTAACATTCTTAATTCTTTACAAACACTGCTAAACTAATTAAGTCAACCCGCCTGCACTCAATGAACACTTGTTTTTAAAAAATTCCAGCTCGTTGTCTATTATTGTTCATGGACTGTTACAAAATTAATGTTTTGGAAAGAATAACAAACCGGTTCAGAGTTGGTTTTGTCCAGGTTGTTGACATCTATCTCTATAAGCTGATTGGTTAATTGCGTCTCATTCCATGTCTTTGTTATTGATTGGATAGTTGCAGAGATGATTGACAACTGAGATGATATTCTGCCTGTAACGTCAAAAGAAAATGTACCGGACCATATAAAAATGGGTTCAACTAACTAACTAACTGAAATAGAGCATGTGATCATGAAAGACATTATGAGCACATGGTGCCCTCTAGAAAAACCCCCTAATTATTGATCCGCCCATATACAGAGGGATAACCGCCTCCCAGTGGCTTCGTTCATAGCTTAGTTGTTGAACGCTTAAGTCAGCATCCCAAAGGTCATAGCTTCAGATCCTGCTCAAACCTCATCTGCATGTTCAAGCAGGCACATAACGGTGCAATTTTGTCACGTTGATCCTTACTTCATATGCGCATTAAAAGTGATTGTGCTCGTTCACTGTACAGTACCCGCTTGTCTTGAAGTGTCAGAGGCTTTCAGTGATTCTAAGATGAGCTTGGTAAACTTGTCTAAAGATTTCACAAGTTTCTCCATTACACTCAGTGTCCCTTCGTCGTCTGATGAACTCACTTCAAAACGAAAATAATGCACACTATTACAAACAGATACCACTAATATTACAAAGAAAACAATATGCAATAGGCGCGCCTTATGCAAGAATTGTTGAGAATTGTTGTAGTTATTCCAATGAGCTCATTCCATTCTTGTCAACATACTGTAGTAGTGTTATTAGCGTAACTTAGATCTGTAGTGTACTTTTTTAGTGTAGTTCATCGTTGTGTTCTACTTAGTTTTACCAGTAAAATTAAAAGCAATTTAACACCCAAAAGTAAAGTCTGAAAGTAACGAGGGTCGTTACGTTTGGAAGTTTACTGTGAATGAACTTTAAGTACAATTGAGAAGCCTTCATAAGACAATATTTCCCTTAGAGCATACCCTGTAGGATAGCCCCATCAAGTTGACGCAATAATGGGCCATATTTGTACTCTCGGTATTGGACTGGAACTAGCTTGCAATGGAGGCTCACGCGGGTGAATATCATTAAAAAGATATTAAGTTCATTTGCATTTGAAAAGACTCCCGCATTAGCCTCGGTTTCAGGCTAGTTCCAGTCCAATACCGAGAATACGAAACTGGTCTCTTGAGTACCCAGGTTACCTCACTCATGAATTTTTCACAGTGTGGTGTTTGCGGACTCACCTACCAGAAACATTCATTCATAACGTTATGCGTTGGTAAGAACAGTACCTTCAATCTGTTCAGTTGTGACCTTTTCACATGCTGATTGATATGCAGACAACATGTTCTTAGGAATTTTACCAGCCCTGAAAACAAAGAACATGGCAATCATAGTAAATCCATCATAATTTGACATCTACCGGTATGTAAGACATTTTCTTTTAGGCTACATTCACAGACAATAAACTGTTTGATCTAGAATCTAGATTTTTGAAATAATTAGTGCCATCAGACAGCAATGTTACTATTCAAATGTCGTAACTAAACTAAAGAGATGAATGTCAACTATTTCAGTTAGCAAGTCTCTGCAAAACAACTTTCAATTTATTTAGGACATTAAACAGCTTTGTTTCAGAGAGGACTTACTTGCTTAATACATCAATGAGCTGGGCCCTTACATCTGGTTCTTCTGGGACCTAACACATGATGAAGAGATAATTTTACTGTTGGGTGAAGCTTGCATAATGCTTGCATAATAAATTTTTAGTTTAAGCTTTACGTTTTTTAAAGATGAACTTCACACTAGCTATATGGTCACGTTTAAAGCTTTCTTAATTTAAGTTCCTAATATGCCAATTTTACACCAGGTTTACGTCTACTTTACCCACGGCAGCGTAATTGTTGGCTTTAACACCTTAAACGACAAGTAAGGTACAACGTATAGTTGGATGACCAACTTTGAGGAGATTTAAGACAACTTTAATTTTCTGCAAATCTCTATTTTCATGTTGTGATAAAATAGCCAAATATGTTAGATAAAACTTATGAGAGTCCAAGTTTATAAAAGTTTGCCACAGACAGAGAACACATCCCAACAGTGACCACTTCAAATTCTAACAGGTTAGAATTTGCATCATTTTACCTCTCACTCTGACGTTTCGATTAAAACTCCTCACATCTGTGTTGCAGTCTCATTTGTAAACCCCCACTAACTTTTTAAAATGCCCTTTGGCCCAGGAAGAGATTAAAAAGAGGAACAAATGATGACAAACCTTTCTGGGAGTTAGCAATGCTGGCAGAAATCTCCCAATAAAATACGGTTTCCTGAAAATGCTGAGGTAAAAGAAATTGCTAGGGAGTGAATGATCGTGACAACACAATTATACAGGCAAACAGTAGTATAACGTATCTATATTTCTGGGATTAAAAACAGAGTAAAAGGGGACAAATGTCTTAGTTCCTGAAAGAATCCTTTACCTTGCTTCCATAACAGTGCTGGGGACTTTGCCTGATTTCTCATACGATTCAAGAACTTTTTCAACATCTGCAGAGGCTTGTTCAACTTGCTGTGGAAAAAAAACCCCACACTTTTAATTAATTTTAATGTAAAATGAAAACAGCATATGTTGTACGAATAACAGATAGATTGAGAAAATAACTAACTAGCAAGAAATGAACCACATAGAGCTGAAATCAAAAATTAGATGACATTAAAAATTAGCAGGGCAGTTTGCAATAACCATTCTTTTCCCGTGCTTTTTTTGCAGATACCTTTGTATGATCACTTTTTACATCCATTCCGGATGTCCCCGAACTGTCGCCATACATTGCCATCAATTCCACTGGTTCCTGTTGAAAGTTACACACATTTATACATAGCATTTCAACCTGAATATTTTGCAATTTCTTGTTACTCAGAGATTTGAGGAGACAATGCAGAATAACAATCTTCATATCATTTTTGTGCAAGTCCTATTTTTGCTATTAATCTTTACGCCTAAAACAGAGTGAGGTAATTGTTTAGTTGAAACCTTGCAAGTAAACTTTAAAAACAGCAAATCATTATCAAGAGCTGTGACAAGCAAATCTAATCTGAAAGTCACTAAGGCTACATCCACTGGTCTCTTAATTTATTGTAAAGCCATCAAGCAGCTAGACATCAAATTTCCAGATGCCGTCATACCTTTAAGTCCATAAGTCTTGTCTTGGCCAAAGACACATAGTCAGTAACATGTTCACGCAGCTTGCTAGGCACTTGAGGGGCCTTGATGATATGAACCTGAGATTGGACAGATGAAATGGAACAAAACAAGAAAACTGAGGTCTGGATGCAAACAAATTTCGTAGATTCAAATAACACAGAGACAATAACATCAACCTTTCCTTTTTGGACAAAGCTATTTTCAAAGACCTCAGGAATAACACACTACATGTGATCAATGTTTTTTGACCTGTCAACTTTGATAATAAAAAGCTTTGAATGCCTATTGTGATTCATTTCCTTACATTAACAATCATTTCTTTATCTACTTGTTGTTAAAAATAGCACGAAGAAAAATTGTTGCCACCAAAATGTGCTAACAGTTACCTTCAAATACTCAGCTGGTTCATATGGCACAATGTCAGAGAGAAACTTCACAAAAAGCTGCACACTCCTTTTGTTGTTTAATTTTGTACTCCCTTGGTCACCAAACATATTCTGCAACCAACAAACAGGGCAGATTTTGCGATGACTGTAAGGAACTAAACTAACTAAGATAAAAAATGTATCCCCTTCTTGCCTGTTACTACAAATTAGACAAGCTCTGATACTCCAGACAAAGCAGTGAAACTGCCTACAGCCTTATACATGTATATCTAACCTAATCTAAAGCAAGGAAAAATACTATACACAGTGATCCCATTTGGACCATGCAATGCTCCGACTACCTTTTGGCACTTGCCAGGATATCTATGTCAAACAAAGAGTAGGTAAAATCTTCATGTGAGCCAAGTGGCCAATCAGGCCAGAGCTTATCCGGGTTTCTGTAGCATGAAGTAACTAGAAGTATTTCTTCTCCCCCTTAGATGGGATGCTAATCCATTGCAGGGTTACCCCCAGCATTAAGTTTGCGGGTACCCATTTATGCACCTGGGTGGAGAGAGGCACTGTGAGAGTAAAGTTTCTTGGCCAAGAACACAACACAATTTCCCCGACCAGGGCTCAAACCCGGACCACTTGATCTGGACACAAGTGCACTAACCATGAGGCCACTGTGCCTCTCCAAATAAAGAGTACACTGGCAAAAAATAGTTAACTTTGGGATACAAAAATAAATTTCAGGCATAATATCTACGCAAATCACACTTACTTGGAACCAAGTTACGTATGGCTGAGAAACATGTCCTCCTTGAAATGAAACTTGCCTTATCAACAAGAATGCAACACTTAGAGAACGAGTGTCATTGTTATTTAGTGACTCATTGATCAGTTCATTGACAAAACCTAAAAAATAAACAAGAATGATAAATAAATAACTTGTACGTACAAATAGAAAAATTAATGAACCCAAGTTGTTGAGTTTTTGCCAGTTTGAAATAATATATTATTGTTTTAAAACTAATTATTAAAAGAGTATAGTTGGATGAATGACAACTCATCTTCCTACCTTCAAGCATGGAAGCAGCCTCCTTAACGAAAACTACAAACACTGACACAAATGCAAGAACAGCATCTAAGTATACCTAAGAAATAAAACATGCTACAATAAACAAAATGTGTTATGAACTTCCAAATGTTACTCACAGAAGCAAAAAAAACATGATATCAGTTTCAACTTATTAACTACGGTGTGTCTTACAAAATCTCAGACACATGCCTTGTCCTTGAAAAAAGCATTCTTCAGCGATTCCATAACAGCCAATGGATCAAAGACTAAAAGAAACTAAGAATATTATACTCAAAATTAACAAGAATGGAGGTATGAAGATAACAAATTTAATAAAATTCACAATTTCCTAGTCCTTGTCCCAGACATTCATAAGAAAATTAATTGAAAAGAAAATAAACTAAAGTACAAGTATTGACTTTAGGAACATTATCTTATTCTTTTTCTTAATACTTAAACATTGCTTGGGATACTAAAGGTAGGAAGCATTCTAGCTCATCAATAGTTAGCAGATGTGCAAATATCAAGTGCTAAGTAATGGAATGGCCATCACTATAGTTCCCAGACTGTACCTATTTGCTACATTTATCCATAACTATGATCTATCAGAACTCATTCCAGAAGTTATTCCACTTAAGAATGGCTGTTAACATTTACCTGCTCAGATACTGCTCTTGTTGTCTCATTAAGTGCTGAGAACTTAAGTTTCTTCTGATGGCTAAAAGCCTGATAGTATTTTGGGTTTTCTGCAACAAAGGCACCATACTTAGCATGCAATTTTTTTACGTTCCTTTTTGCTATGTTACCTATTAATAGCCAGTCAGAGATTCTCAGAGAAGTTAGGATTAGTTTAATGATAGTTTCTTACCTTCTTGAGATGGCATTGCAAAAAACCTATTCAGATGTCTTGTAAAAAACCTTTTTATTGCTGTCCATGGGATATCATTGAGTCTTCTTACAATCTCTAGGACACAAAGACTACAAAACAAAATCCATAATAAGTAAATCATGCCTGTGAGCTGTTTAAGCTTCACCTGGGTTAGGCTATTTCAGAAGAATTCCATCTGCAAGGTGATGACACTGGCCACCATAGGTGCATTTGTGGTCAAATAATGACAAGAAATACTATCATGATATATAATCTATGTTCACAGCAAACCTGTTTGAATTGCCTTTCTCTGAAGAAAATTCTCTCACTATCTTGCTTGCTACAAAATCACTTCTCTCCACAACATTATCCAATATCTCTTGTGAAATCTATGAATAAACATATGTTTTCAATTATACCTTATTACCACAAATCCAGGATTTAAAGCCCACAAGGGTGTCAATATCAGCATAACTGAACACTTGAGATTAAAGGTACCTGGTTAACTGTACATTAGGAAACATTTGAAAACAATACTTCAATATTTTGCATTGAACAACCCCTTGATATCAGCTCATGACTGGTTGATGGTAAGTACATCTTACCTTGTCCAGTTTATAGTTGGATCCTTCTTTTGCTTTGTTCTCAAGAAAGGCAAATGTGACCAATCGTCCCAAAAGATCTATTAACAGGTGGAAACAAAACGAGGCATCAACAAACATGGTGTTATGATCTACTAATTCAAAATGTATACAACATTATTCAGTTCTATGAAATTTTGACAGGAAAGCATCATTTTCAAGAGCTAACCTGACAAAATATTCTCTTGCTTTTCCTTATTGATGATGGGTGAGCAGAGAGAAATGAGTCCACCAGACACACCTTCAACAGTATGATTGTGTTGCAGGCAGCTAGAACATGAATATTGCACAAAGACCGTCATTAGGAAGCTAATATCAATTTATACAGCCACAAATACAACTGTAGTCTACAACCACCCTATTATGTTCCCCGATCTTGCTCCAGGCAGGCTCTTAGTGTTACAACTTACCGCTTTTTCATGATTTCATGATTCTAAGCCTGAAGGTATATGATATCTCAATATCCCCTTACAGTCCAGGCTCTCCACAACAGCCACCTTTGGGACAGAGAAAAGTGGCCATTGTAGAGAGGTGGCCGTTATGAGGAGGTACGGGTGTAATGAGACCTTTTACAATAAAAAATAGGGTTTTGTGTACACCGTTGTCAGTCTCTGATTGACTGGCCATTGT
>Ga0126339_10002505_pt1 | contig 13194 bp, 9 predicted proteins | sample OrbTmetagenome_2_FD_92532 | JGI IMG/M metagenome (GOLD analysis project Ga0126339, IMG submission 92532) | Coral microbial communities from Petempiche,Puerto Morelos, Mexico - Orbicella T R C metagenome | ecosystem: Host-associated > Invertebrates > Cnidaria > Coral | place: Petempiche,Puerto... | reverse complement strand
TGGCGGTGGTGCGAGTTTTATTGTCTAAGATTAGACACAGTTCTAAAATAAACATTTATTTATTCTTTTTTTTTTTTTTTTTTTTTTTTTTTTTTTGGGGGTTAGTGGTGGCAATACCCTAAAAGGTACTGCAAAATCTCTCGCTGTGGACCTTATGAGGCTGAACACCCTCAGAGCTACCAAAACCCTCGTTTTTAACCCCTAAAAGGTACAAATAGCACCTCCGTCCTTTTTATACAGGGGTACTCCCCCTTCGAGGAGATGGGCCGCAGGGTTACCATGCTTTTTACAAGACGACAGCACGAACGAATATAATTTAGGTGTTGCATTTCTGGCTTGAGACAACATTTGAGGCAGAGTGAGAAAACATACATTTATCAGTGTCGTATTCTATCTTACACGTAATGCAATTTGGTATGCATCTTTTCCCTTCTTCTGCTTTCGCCATCATAGTTACGTGAGGGGGACATGGGGCTTTGCGGTGTCGCGGTGTTGACTGTTTTTCTTATGGGGTTATGCGGTGAATAAAGTCCCACCTTGCGGAGTTGCGATGATCTCAAACCCTACGGTGTGCGATGTTTGTGTTTTTCACGCTGCAGTATTCGCTGAAATGAATTGTTTGCGGTGCTGTGATTTCTTGTTTGACCTTCCTCAGGCCTAAATGTAGCATGTGAACTTCGTTTATGCGTGCAGCAGGCAATTACCATTGTGTTTTAAAATCCAATCCGAAGCTGTTTTTTTTTTTTTTTTCTGTTGCCCTTTACAAGCATCAGCATTATCGACCCATAGCGTCATAGGCAATGACAAACGTTGTGATGTGTTTATTTTGTGGAAAATTGTTGAGGTATAAAAGTATTATGTCAAGTGTAGACGTTCGTATTATGGGGCTAAAAATATAAGTTGCAGTGACAATCGTCGACTTTTCTTGAAGCGCTTGAGGAGGAGGCAGGAGGCCCCCCCGCCCCCCATGTCCACCTCTAACGTAGGTTTTCAGCAATTGATGAATTGACCAAATTGCTTTCCGGTACAAACGGACCGAAGCTACTTTCTTTTACATAACCTTTTCACAGTCTTTCCAGATCTAAGATTTACGTTCTGGCTAATCACCTCGTGTTAGCTCAGTTCTTTCCTGAAGAAAAATCTTCAGTCTGTGAAGGTATACCCCAAATTTAATGCCGTTTCGCCATGAGGTAAAAGGTCTCTTTGCTGACTGATTTCAAGAAGACTCAGAGCATCAACAAACCACGGCCTATGCGTTTGGGACAGTAAGAATTACAGTCAAAAACATATTTACATTTTTATTACGGTTTACAACTACCATATATAAATGAATGTGTGTACAGAAGTGGCACAAGTACTTTCTAGTCATAAAAGAACTACAGATTAGCTAAAACTTAACGCCGAGCAAAAAATACTCAAGCACAGGCTCACTTAAACAAAACAAATCGTTCTGATCGATGATGGCGCAAATATTTTAATCTTGCTCTTTCCCTCTCTCCGTTTACGTGTGTGCAAGAGAGTTGAGCCGTAGACGACTGACAATGTCTGTCCATCTGTCCTCCATAACTTTGGGTGACGGCATTATAACTTAAAGCCATTCGCTCATACATTTTCCACACAGCACAAGAACAATCAGCAATTGGCGACATGGAGTTTGTTTTTCTTTTCTCATTGAGTGAATATGATGTAAACCATTTCAGTTTTTGGGCTACGGAATATATCTGTTAGGCTAAGTTTCAAAAATTCTTCTTCTAAAATAACCTATCAGAACGTGAAAACCGTAATTTTTTTCTCGGTATACCCCTTACGCACCAGCGCCATTAATTCTTGTACAGCGAGTTGTAAGACCACTCTGTGGGCCAATATGTATACTACTCTTTACTCCAAACAATAACATTTTAAGAAATTCACCAATAAATGTTCTCGAAATCGAATGAATTGAACAAACGAGAAGAGGAATCTCAATACTCTGTAATCACAGTGCAAATCACCACGTGCTAGCCGTCAAATAACAAACCCTGTTCGCTTACAAGGCATAAATCTGACATAAAGCTCCGCTATGAACCCCAAAAATCGAAACAAGAATCATTGGGAAAATGAAATACTAGCGATAATCCTGGATAAAGTAACTTCTACTTCAACTGAGACATAACAGTAGTCCTTCAGTTAAATGACATTTTCACCCAATAGAAAACTACAACGTAGTTAGGAGAGCGCAATCTTCACTAATTCAGCCGGTAACGAAGACTTGCAAAGCATTGACATTCATATGTACATCAAGATACTATGTCTACTGTCTACATCGACAGCCAATGACACGTCAAGCACATGGCAGAATGTGCCACTATGAACCACATGACTACTGACCTCCGGTTCAGTCTAAATCTTGAGATCCACCACCGGACGGGGGGAGGAGGGTTGGGGATGCTCGTCGTCTCGCTGAGGGGTATTATGATCAAAGATTCTGGTCTCACTTATAGGCTGTTCATGACGAAACATCACTATTTTAGCTGTTTAAGTATATTTTAGGATGCATTTAAAGAAATAATGATAAAAATGCTCTTATTTCCGTTTCCGGGCTCGATTTCCGTTGTTCTCTCAAGTCCGGTCTACTAGTGCGGGCTCCTATCTGGAACAATGACTAGTAATCGAGTATATTTGGTGTTAAGTGGTATCTTTTAGGGGTCAAGTAAAGCTCGAGCCAGATTGTTCTCCTTTAACGGTTTAATTCAAATTTTCCTACGAGTATCCCCGACCTTGTCATATGGTGGTCCCCCCGGATCCACCTTTAATTATTTAGAAGATTGTCATTCATTATCATGGCTGTGTGAATATCTAACAATTCATCATGAGCTCGAGATTTCTGTCACAAATATAAATCGAGGATGAAAAATCTTATCGTTGTAGCATAGATCTACCAGCCGTTCAAAACTTTGTCCAAATCAGACACTTTGAAAACGCAATTTTGTTAACAACCGCACACTGCTAGGCCTCTCACTGTCTACTAAACAATTGGATTATGAGCTCGAGATTTCTATCGCGCGATAGTTGACGAGGATGAAGCCCGAGTCAATTATCACGCATAGAGATCGAGAGCGAATAATCTAATTTTTTAGCATAAATCTACTAGTCATACAAAACGTTCACAGAGCCTTCGAAAACGCCCAGGAGCGGCCGTCATTTTGTTAACAAGCGCACACTGCTATGCTACTCACTGTCTATCACAGAATAGATAGTGAGTAGCGTAGCCAATCAGAGAGCGGCATTCCTGATAGAACGCTAGTAGATTTATGCTAAGAAACAGATATTAGACGTCGTCCGATCGACACCAGTTGATATATATGTTTTCGATTACGCGTCGTCGCCAAATACGCTCTCAGTCCGTCCAAACGTTTTCGTAGCGTTTTCCCCGTCCACACTAAGAGGCTCGATAACGATGATATACTACGAGAAAACACCACAATCGTCATTTGCACACGTACACATGACATGAATGGCGTCAGCGTTTACGAATGCCTACGTTTCCACTGTCAATACTTATTCGATAGGGCTCCGTTCCAAATCGCTGTATAATCTATATATTTTGTTGTTGTTATTATTGTTGTTGTGTGTGAATAAAGAAACTTGAACTTCAAATTTCATTGTCTCCACTCTGCATTCGTTTCCCGGCGATGATGACGATGGACGGTAGGCAAAAATGCATCAAAATGTATACGTTTTCAAATCAAAACATAATAGTGTGGACGGGGCGTTATTTTGCTTCTTTGGACCATTGACATGCTTGTGAAAAGGTTACAGTGTGCCATTATTATTAACCGCTAGGGCCTACATTATTGTTCTTGCACTTACGATATATCATGCACAGTACAACGACGAAGATTACTGCCATACAAGGCGGAAAAATCTTCCAAAACCAATGTTTTAAAGGGCCTGCAGAAAAGAAAAAGTACTGTCAATGGGTATTTATCCAGTGTTCATCTAAATAAGAAATAAATAATTACACAAGCAATTAGATATAAAATAAACAAATTACAAAACTAATTAAATAATTTGTAGGGCTTCAATATTACACCTTTTGATCTAACTTTTGCTGGAAGGCATCCCTGTATGACTGGTATTAAGAGTACAATTTTGAGTTTGGCTTGGATTCACAATAGCTGAGAAATTAGCAACTAGTACTTTGTGTAACATGCCCTCGTGTTCCCTGTTAAAGCGTGCACATACAACCTCTGTCATAAATCTGTCGTGTTGAGTTTCGCAGAACCCGACAGTTAATAAAACCTTTTCTGTAAGACTATTTCTTCCGGTATTGTAAATCTAAGAGTGCAAGCAAAGCCATTCAAAAGGTGCTGTCACATGATGGGCTGTATGTGATCCGAGATTTCAACGCTCGTCTTGAGAAGGACAATGACGGCGCCAATAAGATCATAGGGACGAACGGGCATCAACGACAACAACCTGTTAAAGGTGGTTCAAAGCAGTTTTCTGTTTTTTATTTTATTTGTTAATTTTTTTTTTTTTTTTTTGAGGCTTATAGAACTAAGTGCGATTTTTCAGGCTTGGAATCGGTACTGTTTTGAATGGCTGTGCTATTTTTTAAGGTAACTCTGCACTTTACCTTTCATTGTATTTAAGTCATACATTAAGGTTGCACCGTTCTGTTGCATAGCGACAAACTTGACCCACTTTTTACCATTAATTGCATCTATCTTAAAAACTAAGCCGTTGACCCTATGTTTTCCTTTTTCTAAAAATCGTTTTATTAGCCACAGAAGAAGAAATAGAGAAAATTATAAAACCAATCAAAACAGAGGATGTTAAAACTTTGGAGTAGAAAAATAATATCAGGTGGCCAATTGATTGTAAAAGCTAGAAGCAAGCAAAACTGACACAAAAATTCTCAGGCATCAATCCAGTATCTACTCCTGCGCAGAAGACCATTAGGTCAGGTATCGTTATTCTTTGATCAACTGGGCGCGGTAATTATAAAATCCAGAAATTCAAAATCTAATGGGAACCGCCTGTTCATTGAAGTGGACAGGCTATCGGACCTTTTCAGTGCCCAACGTAAGATTCAATAAAAGAGATTGAAATCAAAACTAAAAACAAATTATTGATTGATCTTAAAGTGGGTCGCTTGCAGCCAGTTTTTTTTTTTTTATGATCTATTGTGTAGATTTATCTAGTTGTCATCTTCGGGATCAAACAGAAAATGTATAGTACGCTGGACAAAATGTTTTGGATCGACAGTTTTTGACAAAAAATTAAAGCAAGCAAAGCTATGCTAATCAATTTGTGACTGTCTTAAACCTTATTAAATTCCATACATGGAGAATTATCTTCATATGGATCACGCAAGGAAGACTTAAGTTACAGCCTATCTAAATTTGCTAACTAAATCCCAAAAGTACGAAAAATCGCGCGATTTCCAAGAGAAATAGTTTTGTTTTTCATCCACATCCTAGTAGACTAGTGTTGTTGTGCGAAGAAGATCATTGCGTGTTTGTGGATTCTTTGTCATGCATTCGATGAGATGCCTGGGGAGCAATAATCCATCCAAACAGCACAATAGTACTGTGATACATCAGCGGTTTAGCGAATCAAAGATTCAGGTTGTGGTGCAACCACCGAAGGGCCACAAGGCAAACAAGGCAAACCAAACAAAGTCTTATGGCAAGAAAATGCGAGAAAATGGCAAGCTCCTGGTAGATGAGCCCAGAAACAGGTCCGGCATGTTTCCGAAAAGCACAAATAGGATAGTCTGAGGTTCTTGGCTGACAATACTTTGACCTAGTAACATTTTCTGCAATTGTGGTTTGTGCGAAGCACGAACTAAAGGCTATAAACAAGAATTGGACATCACTCACAGTCTGTACATCACTTTTGACCAAACAAAATGATCTTGCTGTTTTTAACCACAGCACTGGGAAGACGTGTACAGATGCATGTAATGTAAACCGTGTAAGCAGACCTTAGTAACAAATAGTTTGAACTGTTTGAACTGTTTCATTTTGCAAATATCACAACACACTCTTCAATGGAAAAAGGCTTTATGGGTTTGTTCGAAAGCTAGACTGCCCTCACATCACAAGTAGTTTCTTAATGAGCAAATGCCTCATTATATCCCTTTAATAATTTATTTTCCAAGTTCAGTGGCTCTAAACCACTTTGATCGCTATTCTAGTTTTTTTATCGCTTGGAGTGATGTTAAGGCCTTCAGAAGTTGGAAAATCAAAGTGTGTAGCTCTTTTTGTGCAAAGGAATTCACCTATCAGTAACTTGGCACTCGTTTCATAAATCCAGTCATATCTATTCTGTTTACTTACCTACTTCGCAGCAATGCCCAGAATAACCTTCCTTACAAGAACACGTTCCATACTGCAAAGTTCCTCCGTTCATGCAGCTCAACTGTTTCAGACACGCTCGCGTCTTTTGAAAAGTAGACGCGCATGTTCCGCCATACTGCTCCATAACTGTCCTGTGACGAGAGCTGGTCTGTGTTCCAGAGACGCCACACGGAGTGGTACAAGAACCCCACTCAGACCAGGGGCTCAACTGGCAGTTCATCTTCTCTAGTATAGAAAAGCACGAGTGGGAGTAAGGAACCAGCTTAAATACCTTTTGGTAGTGTTATTTTTTGAAATTTTAAACTCATTTCCTAGCAAGGTATACGGTCGCTTCGATACAAGTCGATACAATACAAATCGATGTGGATTCGATATGCATCTAACGGGGATTCGATACAAACTGAAGTCCGGCAATTCGATACAAACTCAAGACGTTTCGTAGAAAAAGTAAACTAGAAGAAATGTTAATACAAATGAAATAGTGTTTTCATCTTCCCATCGCATAGGAAAGCGATCGATCGAAAAGAGTGCGTTTTCCGGTGTTGAACTACGTCATTTGTACTAAGAGTGTTTATTTCAACAGTAAGGTAGTCAGGGGCAGCAAAATAAACATTTCGAATAAATCACTCACCTTTATCTTCTCCTTTCTCGCAGCAATATCCAGAATATCCTTCCTTGCACAGACATGAACCATCTTTTAAACTTCCTCCGTTCAAACAGCTGAGGTCTGAACAGGCTCGTGTTTTACGAAATGTAGAAGTGCATGTTCCTCCACATTGCTCGGTCACCAACCTATGACGAGCGCTGTGCTGTGTTCCTGACACGCCACAAGGAGTGGTGCAGGCACTCCACTCCGACCACGAGCTTAGTTCACAGTCAACTGGCGTACTTGCGTAACAAGAGCGTGTTTCATACAAGTCAGGGCACTGTGCTCCACCACAGGATGGGGATGATTTTCTCCATCTTGATCTGCTTTGTGATCCTTGTCGTCCGCATTGCGATTCGCTGCACGAACTCCAAGCCGTCCAAGAACTGACTTGACAATCTCGCACTGGACATCTGCGACGGCGACGTCTTCGCCAAGCGTCACTCTGATGAACAAAGATCAGCAAAGCCAATAGAACTGTGATCTTAACCGAAACCATTTTAACAAGAGACTCAGGTAGAAACCGTTTATAACTTTATAGGCACAAATATTTAAGTCGTCCGACGCGGATTTAAGTTACTTGGTGTTTATCGGCACGTGATTGGAATTGGTTTATTGGTACGTCATTAATTAAGTGAAAGGTGACATTTCCTTTTTGAGATTACTGATGACACTGAAGGGTGAATGGAAATTTGTCTAGTTCATGAAAACAAGCACAGTTTCTTGTTTAAACTAAACATTCTAACTATAACCGTTAACAACTCTGAGCACACAATTTAGTGCGAATGTTTCTATGGTAGCATGTGCCACTGTTCATGCGCTGTCGCTCTGATCGACGATTAAAGAGTGAGTGCCCACAATGTTTAATTGATTGGCAGTGTTGGAATTATCTTTGTTTGAAATACAAGGTGACATGCTTGGCAACTGTGAATTTGATTGGTTTCTTTTTTACCTCCGTAATAACATGTGACTAACCCCGTTACCAAAAGGAAAGGACGGTGGGTGGGAGGGGGAAACTATTGTATTAATGATCGTATTACAGCGAAAGTTGTATGAGGTCTCTAACCTATAAATGAAAGCTAGAGCGAAAGCAAAGGCGAACAGGGCTTCTTCTTTACACGTTCATTGATTCTTTCGATTCGATGCCTCTTTTGTCTATTTGGCTGGTAATTGTTCGTCTTTTCGAGACCTCAGCAGCTGTTTATTCTTTTACTGGAAGTCGAGATGTATTTCATATACATCCCACGCCGCAAGTGTGGACTGCAAGCGACAGTACAGTTATAAATGGAATAAATGAAAGCAAATTTTTCCCGCTCTTCCGCCAGTTATGGAAAAACAGTCGGTTTGGTGCTGTATCTACAAATGGAAGCGAATCGGATCTACGGTATGCTGTCGCCGATGTTTGCTGGGATAACGAAATCTGTTATCTTGAAACTGGTCAAGTTGCGACTCGAAAAGGTAAACCGAGTAATACATTCATACTTTTAAGACTAAAATTGAAAGTTTGAAAATTTTTCCACGCTGGTCAAGATATCCCTGAACATACGTGATACATGCTCGCTGTATGTCGTGATAAAGATTAAAAGGTTGTACGTCACTTTTGTTTGACGGATCATTAATTTATTCATTGATATTTATCGATGAGAGAGTTCATAATCTCTTGCAAACTCCGAAAACGCTTTATCTTTTATTAAACCGCTTTTGTCCTTGCATTTTCTTCCGAATTCAGTCTCACGAATCATTGTTTTGAATGGTGTCTTAAACAAATGTGACTCATACGAATGTTAGAGGGGCGCGCAGCACCTAAGAAAGCGTTAAACCCGTAAGTGATGGTATGAAGATGTTTGTATTAAAATGACTCGTCGTTTTTCCTAGCTAAACATAATAGGAGGTCTTAAAAATCTCTTACAAACATACAATGGACTAGGAGCATCCAAAACTGTTCAGTCGCTGCAGCTGTTCGACGTTTTCTCGCCTTTTTGTCAGAGTTTTAACTGATATGTTGTTTGAAGTCGTTTTGGCTATGTATATAAGGTTGAACTTTATACCCAAGTTGTTATCATCTATCTGCTCTAAAGCTGAAACGCGTCGCGCCGGAAGGTTAAACAACTTCCTTGGTGACGGATTCTAAGAAAGGCATCAACAGAGCAGGACTCTGGGGTTTCTAAGTGTTTAAAGCCAGATAACAAGGAAGTGATGATTTCTCAGAAATGAGTGCGTCAAATTGAAAAGTTTCTTCACAGGCCTACGTATACTTGTCTAACGGCTGGTGGGTGACAAGAAGCCTAGTGTCGCCTACATTGAAACTTGAACGTATCGACCTGCTTGTAGTGTACTGAATTTTTACGTTAAGGGTGCATTATTTTGGGATCCTTTCTGCCTAATTCAATGTACAGTACTGTCACGTGTCTAGAAATGCGGTTTCTTTCTCTCAAAAATATCAGCCGAACACGAGGGAATGTGTTTATGCATTGACCAATGTCTCTTTGTTGACATTCCACTGAGATGTGCAAGATGTCCACTTAATATAGCCGCTTTTTTCTGCTTTGGCAAAGCATTTTGGTTTCGATTTCTACCATGAATATGTTGGCGAAACCTACCTCCATTTCAGTTCCAACGCGGGCTGTTTAACCGATGAATTTGGAATAAACGAAGGTTCGTAAAAGTTGAACGAGCCGTAAAACGATACAACGAAGAAGAAGACACATCAAGAACAAAACCAGCAATAAAACTCCCGAATGCCCGAAGAAACGTATGAGAGACAGAAATCGTAACTCAATTCAAAGATACAACTGATTTCATCAACTTTATAGGCTTTTATAGAAGAAACTAAAGTTTCGCGTGATACTTTTTCGTTATCCATTGATGTAACAGAACAAGCTTGTAAACATACCTTCCACGAGAACAGGGAAGAACCGCATTTGCGATACCTCAACAACAACCCTCCCATCCCGCCTGTCTACCTCAAAGAAATGCTTGTCTCCAAATTCATGGAACAGCTATGGAAACTTAAATGGTGGTCGCTTCTGACAACAAATTCATGGCAAAAATTGAAGAAAACGCGCTTAGTCAAAGTAAAATCAAGTCACGGAGAGTATGTCCTGAACATTACTTCCTCGAGATACGTTTTCTCTCTGTGGGATGTCAACGAAAAATGCATTGATCGGTTCATAGAACAAGCTTACAAATTCCATACTACTGTAAAATTTACAGCTAAAGTTCCCGAGAGAGAAAATCACATTGCTGTGCGGGGTATGAATACCGTAGAATGCAAAGTAGAATGATCCCAAAAAGGATGTTATCCTTTACTACAAGCAGACCTATGCCTTTCGATATAAACGCTATTTCTCTTTTCGCCCACCAGCTGTTTAAAAAAAAAAGTTCCATAAAAGCTAGGAGACTCTTGCTCTCAGACTTCTACTACCAAAAACTCCGCAATAAAAATTTTCGATTAAACCATGTCCAACTTCAAAACACGGCTTGAAGCGCGTGATTACCCAAAAAAATCTTAAAGGAGAATATAATCTGAGGTAACCAAGTCGGCTCTGGAAACATATAATTAAAAAGAGTTAAGAGTTTTAGACATACTTGGATTGTTGCGATCGGTAGACACACATTAATTATTTGACTTAAACAATCCGATCTGTAGATTTTTGTTTACTGAATTTTCGGTGGCATCTGCCCACCTTCATCAGAGTGAAAAGTTGTAGACATGTTTCTCAATAAAGGGTTGTTATTCAAATTTCGTTTAGACAAAATGAAAGCATCAGAAAAGGGAACTTAACTTGAGCGTGGATTTCGTATAATTCGCCCCGATCGCTTAAGTCGTTTGAAAATATGTTTAAGCGCGCATTCGGAACGACCATATTTTGATATTCAGACGATCGGATCTGGCGATCGTGTTCAGTCGCACGCAATTTAGTGGAAATCAATTGAAATGGAAAACAGTGTGATGGAGCTCCAGTTTCTAAAGAAATGCAAAAATTAAGGAGATATGAAGAATATCTAGGTGCAAAATTTAAACCATATGACGTGGAAAGCAAGAGGTCTGAATTTGATCCCACGTCTTAGCTAGCGGTAATCTTCTTATTCCAAACTTTATAGCTGCGCGCTATCCTGATACAATTATTTATAAGAACAATGAAAACTAAATTCCCTTTGGTTTCATGCAGTAACTTTGTTAAGTCGGCTGTTTCTGAAAAACGTGCTTGTTATTTCCAGTGAAGCACAAGTAACGTGAATTGTTGATATTCTTGGTCACCAAGGAAGTCGTTTAACCTTTCGGCGTGACCCCATTTCAGCGTGAATAGCTAAACGCTGGCTTTGTGTTATCAAAGCAATTCCTCGCAAAAAGAAAAAAAAAGTAATAATCACGAATTCATTTAAAATATTAAACAATTCGATTATGAGCTCGGAATTTCTATCACGTGATAGTTGACGAGGACTATCACGCGATAGAAATCTAGAGCGAATAATCTAATTGTTTTAGTATAAATCTACCTGTCGTTCAAAACTTTATGTAAATCCTCTTCACAAACACGTCGAAAACGCCAAGAAGCGGCCGTCATTTTGTTAACAAGGGCACACTGTGTGCTGACCAAAAGTAGCGCGGCCTCTGGGGACGAGAATGCCGGAAATGGCGAGCTATCGAAAGTCATTGCTGATGACTGTGTTGTTCTTGTTTCATGAACGCTACATATAAATGCTTGAGATGCGAATTGCCTGTTTGCAATAAATGCTCAGTGCTTGAAGAAAACGAAGACATTGAGGGATGGACAGCCGGTAAAAGCTTTGCATACTGAGAGGCTTGTGACAGGGCCCCAGCGAGAGCCGCGCCGGGTCTACCGTTGTCTGAAGAGCAGAGTATCGGCATTTCGCTAGCAAGTCCTAGCAGCAACTAGCGCGCATCGAGTGAATAGCACGGGGACATGTGCTTATTCCCGTGTCTTAATGAAGTGCAACTTGTGAAATGGGATCGACGCAGGTTCGACGTTTGTTACCACACTCTTTGTCCCACCTTTTTTTAAAATTTATTCGACGCGACTTGGATTCGACATGTTAATCTCGTATTGCAGTATTGCGGTATTCTCCGAACCTGCAGGATGCGTGTTAGAAATTATCTTCCTAGTCCTCCAACGTTTTCTGATCCTTTTCCAGTTTCCGATTGGACGATATACCCAAATGAAGCTTAGCTCTTATGGTAACGGAAAACTGCAATTCCTTGTGTCCCAGTTGGAAAAGGGTTAGTTAGTTTTTGCTTATTATTAGCCGACACGGCAATACATGTCACATATTTTGATTATTTTGTCTACATTAAAATAACGTGACTTACCGTTCATCAACAAATTCTTGATTGTTATTCCCGTGTTATTTGCTCTAAACGCAGCATACAGAGTACTCAGCATACAGAGTACTGGTTTCGATAGAACATCGAACTTCGACTCGGCATTATTTTTGGGATATTGCAGTATTTGCTGAACTTTTTGCGGTGTTCAGAACCCCCTCATGTTCATGTTCAGAACCCCTCTATAAGGTAAAACCAGCTAGTCAGTCTGTTGTGTGTTGTGAGACACTCACAACTCCAACAAAACCCCCTAATGCCCCCCTCTATAAGGTAAAACCAGCTAGTCAGTCCGTTGTGTTGTGAGACACTCACAACTCAAAAGAAAAAAAGGAAAAACTCTCCAACACTCCAAATTCCAATTCGACCAGGAAAGGGGACCTGCTTGAAAACTAGCTAACCTCTGCAAGTAAATGTTGCATTTTTCTCTAATAGAAACTCTTAAGACGAATTCTTCTCAGTTGGCTGTAGCGCCAAAGTAGAAAATCAGACAAACTTAAACTAATTAAAGATGAGGCTGTTAGCTTCTTTGTCATGATCTAGCGAAGTTTTCAGTCTCATGTTTTGCTGTCCTTTCCAGGTGTGTGTCCTGAAGATGAACGACTGGAAGAATTCTCCAATGTTGTGACAAATTCAGGCGAAACGCTAATCGGAGGATCGTGTACCGGAGGGTTGCTTCTCATGTGTGTGGTTATTTACTTCCTATACAAACTGCTCAAGGATGATCCAAGCGTTCATCCTACGACTGGTCATGTTCCTCAGCCGGATGCTGCTACAAATCAAAACACAGCTTCCAGCTGTCCACGTTGTCGTAACGTTCCCAGCAGTCCACCTCCCGCTTACAATGAAGTGTTTGCGAT
>Ga0126339_10002504_pt1 | contig 13194 bp, 7 predicted proteins | sample OrbTmetagenome_2_FD_92532 | JGI IMG/M metagenome (GOLD analysis project Ga0126339, IMG submission 92532) | Coral microbial communities from Petempiche,Puerto Morelos, Mexico - Orbicella T R C metagenome | ecosystem: Host-associated > Invertebrates > Cnidaria > Coral | place: Petempiche,Puerto... | reverse complement strand
CTTGTTGAGGAGTATAACAACTGCGTGGAGAAATTAAAGGAGTTCAGAAATGTTCACTTACAAGTTGTAGCTAGGTATGTGTTGCTTGTGGATGTGGTAGTAGGCTTTTTTGGGTCATCAGACAGTCTCTATGTGGGTAATCTTCAAGGCTGAAAGTGAAAAAAAATACAGCTTTTTGTCGGTTAATGGTTATATTTTCAGTTGTTTGACAGCTAGCAGTAAGATTTTTCTTGTTTGATGAATGTCAGTTATCTTATTTGAGGATTGATGGTTAATAATTATTTTTAGGCTGTTTGACAGTACATGCTAAATATTACTGTAAGTCTGGCCAAATCTGTTACATGTCTGTCCAAAATAGAAATTTGAAAGGAAAAATGGAAGACCATTATTTCCAGCACTGTTGTGAGAAATTCTTTTGACAGTTTATATCGACTAATTCAAATTATTTATGGAACAGACCGCTATGATGTAAAGGATGTATGTATGTATGTATGATTTGAACAGGCTGTCTATTTTAAGTGATATGTTTATATACACTGAGAATACAATGTGCAAATATGCAGTTACCATTAAATTTATGAATGTTAACTTCTCTCTGTATAGATACATCATGATTCCAGCAAACAGAGGGAAAGACAGTAAGGAGCGAGGAATGGCCTTGAAAGGCACTGGAGGGTCAGGTAAGTTGGGTAATTAGGAGAAAAATTAGAACCACCATGCACTAGGTACTGTAATGTTAAAGAGAATTGGTACATGGGGTTGGTTTGTGTGGACTGTTCTGCTCAATAACATTGACATGAATGAGCCACACAAGGATTCCACCCAGGAAATAATGATAAGATGAGAAAAAGACAAGTGGAGGTTAGCTTATATATTGGACCCTTGCAAAGCAAATTGTTAAACTTATATAATTGTTTTTATTTAATTTGTTGTTTGTCCTGTTTGCTTTTTGTTCGTAGCCTTGACTTGTCATTTGTGTTTTGTAGTATTTCTCACTCAAGGCAAGTTTCTTTTTCTCATTTTTGTTTTCTTTTTTGCCCCATTGCAGGAATAATAAGTTTCCTCAAGCAGGTTCGAAATGAAACTGCTAGCGCTATTAGTAGTAATAACAACATTGACAAACATTCATCACAAGATTCACAGAAACAAGTTAATGGAATTTCCAATGGTATACATTAATTAAAAACACACTTGTTTTACAGAACCAATCTTATCTCCTGAGGCCCAGGCTCTATGATCAGTACCTGACTCGGTGTGGTCTGGTTATTATTTCAATATAATTATTCAATTTTAATTGTAGACATCAGTCAGCTGAACAACCCTGCACCCTCAATTCTCATAAGCGGCCTCCTACAGTAAGCAATCACTTTTGCAAAAACAAAGAAAATTTCCTGTCAGATCACAACCTCTTGTCAGACTGACCACTTACAGGTAAGTCCTGTGAGGGCTGATGGTTTGGCCACTTGTCAAATGGTCCGATTACACTGTGGGAAAAAACTTAAATATAACAATACTGCATGTGAATATTCTTATTTATTGGGGGAAAAAATATTAAAAATAACAATTTAATTGTTATTTTTAATATCTGATGCTCGTTAGGTACCATGTAACATACTTTAGTATTATTTTATTCTGGCACTTGTGGTCTAGTATGACATTGTTAATATTGTAAAATTTTAATTAGCTCGTCACTCTTAATTTTGGAAACTTTAGTATGCTTTGAAAGTTCTTCCAACAATCACATGTGGTTCTGACACTACTCGTCATAGATTGGCCATTTGCTTTGACCATGACACACAGGTACTTCACAAAGTGAAGTTCAGTCAGTTCATTCTCATGTACTGAATCATCAAATTGGGATGTTTTGTAATTTTGTCTGTTTGAACCAGAAAATAACTTAATAAGGCACCTTTTGTTGCGAGGATTTGCAAATGACTTGATCAATACAATTGATAGTCATAATTGTTATGCCTACTGTGCATGCCTTTGTGTATGCACTTGGGAAATTTTGCTGAAGTCCATGACATGACAGAAGTGAGTTATAGCTAGCATAGCCATATTTATCCAGGTTTGCAGACAAATAATTATAACTTAATAGTATAATTGAATTTATTTACCAAAAGTATATGTGAACCAATAGCTAGTTTCTTATGCATTGTTTTAAAAAGTGAATAGAAATTAAAACAACTTAAATTATATCCCAACTTTATTTGGGCAGCAAATTCCTCCTAACAACAACAACAGCAACAATTTATTCATACCTTTGTAGTATCATAGGTCTTTATTCTGATTTTTACAGCTTAGTTATTTGACTGAGTTAGTTTATTTTACTCATGTTTTATATATTTCTACGTTTTTTTTTTAATTTTTACTGGTGAGATATTTTTAAACTCATTGTAAAGCGCTATTGGATAGTGATAGAAATAGTGCTATATAAATAATGTATTATTGTTATAATAACAATTACAATTTCCTCAAATGTGATTGGTGCATAAGCTGGTGTATTTTGCTCTAATTTATCTGCAAAGTTGTAATTGGACAGTGTAATGGGACAGTTGGCTTTAATTGGACACCTGTAATCAGACAGTTACATGAGCCAATCATTTTAAGTCCTCTCCACTAAATCCACCAATCACAACATTGATTAGTCACTATAGTAACCAATTCAAGAGACTGACTTTGCGAAATTGAGGTTTAGTTTCCAGTGACTGTTTTGAAAGAAACTTGACAGCCATTTTGACAGCTATTCCCAAATTCTTATTATGATATTTAAAAATGACTATTAAAAGCTATTTTTCAAATTGTGGGAAATTGTAACGGTTATGATTAATTAGTAATAGGACATTGTGTCATTCAATTCAGTCTGTAATCATACTCTTGACTAACAAGTCACACTCCCACTTCGCAGTTGTCCGATTTTGTTAATCACTTGTATGATTACAGACCAAATTGGACTCCACTCAGTCCTATTACCATTATTTATTATGATTATGAATTATTTACAATTTTTTACTAAACTGGTCATCCGAGATAACTTTAAAAGCTAAACTAGTTAGATGACCCAAATCCATAAAAATATTTATTACAGTACTAGTCCGAAAGTGCACAAAAGGTTATTTTCAAAGTAATTACAAGAGTAAAATATGGGCTAAAATATAGCAAAAAGCCAATCATAGGCTTAATAGGCATACATACATTCCTATGTATTGATTAATATAATATCACTATTTAGCGAGAAAAGCATATTTTCACTAGACAGCTCTATTTTGTTAATGTGCTTCTTTCTACGTATTGTAATAAAAGTGAGAATAGCAACGCCAACTAGAGGACCTCAAGATATTTTAGGATATTTGGAACACAAATATTCCAACTTTACTACAAATTATTACTTTTCCTGTTCTTTCTTTTGCAAAGGGTTTCAAAAGGATTTCATGAGAGTTTCCACAGGGTTTCTAAGGAGTTTCATAACGTTTCAAAAGGGTTTCCAAATTTGAAAAGGGATTCAAAGCGGTTTCAAAGCTTTTCAAACAGGTTTCAAAAGGGTTTCCAAACGGTTTCAAGAGTTTCGAAACGGTTTCAAAGGGGTTTCAAACAGGGTTTCCAAAGAGCTTCGAAGGGTTAACAGACCCTTTACAGTCCGAAAGTGGACACCAAGTTATTTTTAGAGTAATTACAATTTATAGGCTAAAACATAGCAAAGACTACTATAGGCCCAATAGGCATACGTACATTCATATGTGTTAATTAACATATCACTTACTATTTAGTGAGAAAAGCATATTTTCACCAGAGTTCTCTTTTGTTATGTGCTTGTTTCTACTTATTTTATAAGTCTGTTGTAATAAAAGTGAGAAAAGCATCGTTTAAGGACCTTTAAGATATTTTAGGATGTTACAAATTATTGTTACTTTTCCTGTTCCTTCCTTTGTAAAGGGTTCAAAGGGTTTGAAAAGTGTTTCATAAGAGTTTCCAAAGGGTTTTTTTAAAACCCCTTAAAAGGGGTTTCTAAGGGGGTTTCAAAGCGTTTCCAAAGGGTTTCAAAACGGATTCCAAACAGTTTTAAAAGAGTTTCGAAACGGAACTGTCCAGTCACAGTACTTTGAGTTATTCTGAATTGGTCAGGTACAAAATTACCTTCAAATTGAAGGAAACCTGAAAATAGTAGTTTAGAAAGATAGAAAAACACCAAATAGATAGTAATATCTCTAAAGAACAAGGATGTTCAAGGATAGAGAAGATTCACACAGATTACACACGACAACCTTGAAAATTTTAGGCATAGGTTTTTAACATGCGCAAACATTTGCAGAGATAAGTTGTGTATATAACTGCGATGATCAATCATGTCTTCATAGAGTGGTATGTAGTAGTCATACAGGGTGAATTTTTGGCTTCAGTTGATCTGCACAGCTTCAAAACCTCTCTTGATTAGTTTTTCTCAACCTGTGCCTATTTTCTTCTTAGGGCTAGGGCATGGTTTGTGTTCTTTATCTATTGTTTCATTTTGGCCAATAAGTATCATAAAGAACCTTGCAAACTGTAAAGGTTGCCCCTCTGGCTGTAACATGGTATAATGTCACAAGTCACTTTGTGATTATACCAGGGGGCTTTGTGGAAGAAATGATGGTGAATTTTAAGTTGGGTGAAATTTAATGAAACTGTCTTGAGTATGTTATTATGAGAACACAGATGTCTTCTCTGTAAGTACAACAGGAGACAACCAATTACACTTTACAATGTAAATCATTCAGTTTTTGAAATTATATATCTTTTCCTCTATGGCCAAGGGTGCCATGTCTAGGGTTCAGGTTAATATTTTCATCTACACTTAAAAAAAGGGTGTGGGTCTGCCTAAGGTGTGACAATATCTTGAAAAAGATCAAAAAGTTTGTTTGGTGAAGAAGCTTCAATAAAACCTTTTGAGTTACTATTTTATTGCATTTATGCCAACTGTTGTTGCTCCTTTCAAGCAAACATGTATGTCCTGTGAATTTCTGTTTTGCCTTTTGCAGTAAACTAAAGTTTTGACAAATTCTTGTTTCAGTGCTTTTTACAGGCTTTAATTTTACATAATTTAGCACATTTTTAACCACACCCAGTGGACAAATTATCTTGTGTCAGGTGACAGACAAAAATGCCATGTTTTTCTTAGTGTATTGCACCACAACACTATTGGTCATTGAACACATGAAGTTTCAGATCTTCTTAAATAGGATCCTCTTAAATCCTGTTAAACAGGTTCCACACAAAAATACCTTATTATAACACTTTATGTTAACTTTATATTACCTCTGAAAGCATCTGGATAGCAAAATATACCTCTTTTTCCCCCTCGCTCCCAAGTTAGATCATACAAATTGTAGATTTCAACTTCTCTAAGATTTAAAAGGGGATGTAAGAGCAGAGTACCCAGCTGCTCATCTGCCTGGGGGGTACTTCCATATGAAAAAGTGGTTTGCTCGTCTGAAAATTTGAATTAAACCCCTAAAGGAGACCAATCTAGGTGTGGCTCTAGCTGTATTTGACCCCTAAAAGTTACCACTTAAAACCGAATAGGCTCGATTACCACCCACTGTTCAGGAAAGGAGCCCACGATAGTAGATTGGACTCAAGAGATCATCAGAAATCGGGCCTAAAAACAGAAATAAGAGCATTTTTAAGTGCACCCATAAAGATACTTTGACAGCTAAAAATAGTGGCGTTTTGTCATGAACACCCTAAGTGAGATCAGAATCCTTGATTTCTACCCCTAAGTGAGACAACAAGTGTCCCTGACCCTCTCATATGGGAGTCCATTACCCGGGCTTTTCTGCATCATACATATAGAAACTTACTACTGCTGCATGCCTTATTCCACCTAGCCTGCATCGCAGACACAACCTACCACGGGTTACTAGAGGTTATTTACAGGTAAATAATTTCCGTCTGCAACGCAGGCTAATTCCACCTTGTTCAACAAAGCTGTTGCATGCTAATACTACGATTATCAGTTGAGTAAGGCACGAAGGAAGTTTGGTCATGAAGTTTTGGCCTTAAAATTATGGTGTTGTCACGGGCAACTTACCTCGTTTCCGTTGGTAACAATATCAACAGCCATGCATCGCCTACAATTTCGCATGCTTTGCTGCCGATGACGTCAAAGGCCAACAAGTTGCCAATGGATACAGAGCCAGTTGCTCGTGACAACAACACGATTTTTATGTTAAAACTTGGTGACCAAACTTTTGTCCTGCCTTACTCAACTGATAATCGTAGTAAGTACATCAGATGTATCACACAGACTGGAAAAAATTTAAAGAACTTAGGTTACTGAAAATAAATATTAATTGCATTCATTTTGCTACAAATTGATATGAATTTCCTTTGATGGAATGTTAGTTAATTCCAAACTGAATCGCGTCGTACACAGTCAGTTATCACAGGGCAATCAAGGCATTCCATAAAAAAGTCCTTGGCTTTCAGTTGATTGACAGTCCATGTTACCACATCGACACCTTGTCCATTCCACATTTCCAGCATGTCCCTGTCAAACGAAATGAGATACTAACTGTTCAACAAACTTTAAAGGTCTTTTTAGATTTAGGGGCAAGTCAGAGGGACAATGTTCATGCATTAAAGTTCCTTCATGTAAACTGCCTGTCATACTAACTTGAATGTTGGTCTTCTGTTTCTGATTAGGAGCATTTTAAAAACAAATATTAATAACTAATAAAGCTGGCTTTCAAATAGAAAAGGTATTCTATCCAACCAAGTAAAATAGCAAAGTCCAAAAATAGGCTTTACCTTAAAGTTTGCTTTTTGACTTGAATTACAATATATAATTTGACAATATATTTTGAGAACTCAAGAGAGCAACTGCACTGACGTGGCATGTCTTACCTACACACATGTTCCTGAACTCTCGACCACATCTCCCATACTTCCATGCCTAGTTCTCACCCCCTCTCTCTCCCCTATTTTCTTACATGGTGGAATTCCTGTCATGACATAACTTACCCACACACATGTTCCTTTGCACATGAAAGAATAGGAACCCCAACAAAATCAAGAAACCAAGGTATCATTGATTCCCATATTCTATCAAAGAAACTCAGAACTGCTACTTTGATAGAACTGTCTATCTCAAATAGTTCCTTTCCTCCTGTTATTATGTAGCTCATGCTGTCCCGCCACCACACAAGGGCAGTCACAATGTTAGGATCCACCTTGCGTACCTGGAATTAAATATACATTCAAATAAATGCAGTTTATGGTAGCCCCCCAAACTATCAAACTTAGGGATGGTTATTTTAAGATATTATGACCCTCATTAAGTAAATGAATTTAAAAGCCCTTCCCTACTGCTACTTTCAGGGCTTCAACATTTTGGGTGGCTAACAATTATTATGTGCACTGCACAGTTGGCTTTTAGCCAGAATTTGAAAAGTGGCCATTCAAAATGTTCTATAGGGCTTGCTGAAATAAGCAATTTATAAGGCAAAATATGAAAAATAAAACATATTTCTTTAAAAAGTGGCCATCCACAGGACGCCTCAACACCCATCTGACTAAATACCTGCTGCACAGGCTACTTTGTCTTACGACATGTATAATCATGTCAAATGTGTACGCATACATATCACCAGCAGATGTGTGCAAGTAGAAAACTAGGCTTTTTTTAATTGGGAAATGATGGCTATTAATTGGCCAAATTTTATCTACATTGAAAGGAATTACTGGGTAACAATAGAAACAAATGTATTAAATAATGCTGTACCCGTCTTAGAAGCTGTTATTCCCCAATGCTATTTTTGAAAAAGTACCCTTCCTTCAAGAGGGTAAAAACGTGCGAGTTTGTATAACAACCAATGAACTTTTATTAAATTGTGCTCAAGAAATTTTTACCATGTTACCATGTGCTGAAGGAATTTTTACCGTGTATGAATAAAGTTATCAATCTAAAGTTGTCAATAAATTGCTACTGTAGGTACTTTTGAGTTACATCTTCTTTTAGGGCCGGGGTCATTGATTTTCGAATATTATTCTACTCTAAACAAAGTCATTTTTGACTAACTACAGACTTACCTGGTATATTACACCAGGAAAATAACAACAAACAAGAGCTTTGTCATACAGCTGATAACTTGAAAATAGATTCTTCAAATACTGTGCTGTCTGAATTAAATAAACAACAGTAATATTAAATGGTTTGAACCCAAGAGTATATATTATGTAGCGTGATCCTTTGGGAACAGGACAATCCCACTGGACAAACAACTATATTTTCCTAACACTGTCCTAACTATCAACTGAGAAGCTGTGGAAATCTTGCAAATTTCCCTGTGAAAAGCAAAAAGAGATCCAAAAATAATGACTGAGAATTTTGCACTGCCCAGTAAATTTCCTTTCTTTTAAGTTTTTATAGGTAAGAAAACAAAAACCTTATTTCCTTGGCAGGTATAAATTTGCAAAAAAAGGTAACTTGAAATAAACACTTATCCCGGTGGGCCTTGGGAAACACTCCGCCTTAACAGGGTAACTCACCTCTAGTGCCTGAGTGCTTTTTTTTATTTCAATGATCATCTTCAACTCAAGACTTGAACAAAGTTCTACAACCTCTTCCAAGGTTGGGATTTTCTCCTTAGGAAACTTGTCTCTGCAGTGCAAAAGATAACAAAAAGTGATGACCTACATGGAGAAGTGTGACCGAGTGTTGATCACCAGTAACAACATAATTTAACAATGATGCATTTTTAATAATTAAATACTTATTATTTATTAAAAATGCATAGCCATGACATATTGCAATGTCAATTTCTCAGCTTTTATTCAGTAAGGCTATTATGTTAAGAGAAACCACCATATAACTTCAGAGGCATATATCTCCTGTCCCAAATAGTATTAGCCTTTGTTACAGCCACCCTTCCCGCAAGAAAAAATAATGAGAGAATGTCTGTGTGTTACCATTGATAATCAGGTTCAAGACCATGTCATTTTTTCCTGTATATGTGGCAAAATGACCTCATTCATCACTAGTCGATCAACTGTTAGCAGTTTGATGAAGTGTAAATTATGTAGATTGTTGAACTTTATCCATTTCACTTACAAATACCTTGAGAGTTGGCTGTAGAGACCACAAAAAGGAACACACAAATGCTCTCTCCAACTTATTTTTTAAGGGAGGTCAACTGTAACACTGGCTAAATATCATGATCACAATATCTTATGGTTCCTCGTCACTGGCAATCACAATATTTTGTTCAACCTGATGCAATACTATTTCTTTAGGCAGCAGACATGACCAACAAAATTTTCAGTCTGAAATTGTATGTTAGCTAGTATGTCATCTTGTACTGTGAGAAAGTGGAGAGAAAGAAGCTGAAAGAGAACCTGAAATACTAATTTATTTGTTTCATAAGCCAATATATGAAGCCTGATTTGAACCTGTTTGACCGGTACCTACAGACGGAACCCACAAAACAAGTTAAGCTAATTTATCTGCTTTCCTTTCATACAATACCTACCAAAGTGCTTTTACAATGCATGTAAACCTTTTGTCGAATGGCTCGACTAAAAAAAAATACCAATTCGTGACTATTTCGAAGTAGAAATCAAATATTCAACAACCTCCGTCCGTCCCATCAACCCAATATTGAAAAATTCATACGCTTTTACCCAGGTTTACCTCAGGCAATGTTTTGCTGATGCGTCTAATTTTCTGATTTCTTCGAGGATAAACTTACTCACAGGACCGCTTCCATCAGTGGTTCTGTCCACTGTGGAATCATGAATGACAACAGCTCTACCATCCTTCGTAAAATCCACGTCAAACTCGACGCCAGTGGCTCCGTTTTCTTTCGCTGTTCGAAAAGCCGCCAAAGTATTTTCTGGTGCCTCTGAAGATCCCCCTCTATGAGCAATAATAGCTGGTTTGTTCAAGTCTGATATGTCCTTCCTCAGAAAAGACTTAGCGAGATCCGCTTTAAGCTTAGGTAGGCGAAATTTTCGGTAGAGGAAACTTAAAAATGCTGGTAGGAAGAAAGCCAAACTAATACAATAAACCGCTACCGCCATCTTGGTGTCTGTTATAATTCTCGTCCCAGATCGCTACTCGTTCACAAATGGACCAATTGAATTGAGATACGAGAGGGGAGGGTTTTTCCCAGCTTATGCGTTGCTTTTCCCGCTACAGCGCGGCCATTCATTGGCTAGTAACAATGAAACTGTTCCCCACGAAATGCCATGAGCGGACAACATTGCGAAAACTATGACGTCAAACGGGAAACAGTTCACTGTTACCTGCGAAATGTTGACCGCTGTTGCACGTCATTTGTTTCCCACCGGTTTGACCCGGTTTGACTGGTCCCGATGGAAGCAGTAAATTTTGCTTCCCTCCAGTCTCAATGTTTCCCTCGACTTCTCGAGAAACAAAATTCACCGTTCCCACCGGAACCAGTCATTAAGTGTTAATTGTCACACAGTTTCGAATTCCACGTTGTTTACGCGGCTCTGTTTTGTTGTTTGTTGCTTTATTTCATGGAATGAAATGATACTGATATCAGAGGAATCGAAAACCAGTCAGCGAGAATAAGTTCCGGGTAATTCGCGTATTGCTTCAAAGTTTAGACCATGCTCTCGTGCTAGCCTGTACACAGGCTACGCTCATGCTAAAAATAAGATGTAAAATAAGTAAACAGAGTGCAAGAGTTCCAGTAACATTACGAATGCAATTTCATCTGGCCTGATACCCGATGTGATCTGACCCATGGTGGTATATAGACAGTGAGATATTCATCATGGACCTAACAATTAATTTTTCTGAGTTATATGCCTGTTTGCTTATTCGCAGAAAATGTGCTTTGGAGGTTAGTTTTTAATCCACTCATTGTCGTCTTTAGATTTTTCTGCGTGACTGAAACCCGCCACTTCAACGTTTTACTGATTAATTATCGCCTTTTTATTGTTAACGACAGAGAACCTACTGCAGCAAATGTTAAGAGTGGTTTCCTCCCCGTTATCGGGCTGAGATCAAGAAGCTAGAAAGGTTTAAACCGGGCGGTGAAAGTTTGATTTCTTTCCTAGCTCGAGAGTTCGGGCTACTCCCTGACAGAAATAAGGAACAACTTAATTTCCAGAATTTCAATGTTTAATCCACCTTTACTTAACTTACACGTTACATTCAATCTTCTTAGTAGTATATTTTTGCGTTTACATATGCCACTTAGATACCAGTGATTAATTTTGCATACTCATTCGGGTAAGTTGTTTCGCTGCGAGGAAACTTTCTGAAAAGTGGATAGAAGTTTGTAACCTTTATAAAGAGATTATGTGGGATTAGAGAAGGAATGCCTATTGGCTGTCTTATCTTTATGATAATTCCTCATCTTTCACCTCCCAGACTTAGGTGATTACTAAGCCTGGGAAGTATTCCTTCTCTTATTCTACGTAGTACCCTATAGACTTACAATGTGTGTTTCAAATGCCATTGGCATATAAAAGTGGTTGTAACATACCATAAAATTCCGACACTTCCCCGGGCCTATATATATGTATTCCAAAAGTATTTTTAGAAGGCTTATTTTCCAGTGGGTTATTTGCTTCTGACAAATACCCGGGGAAGGGGTAGGCGGGGTGCTATTATCGAAAGAAGGTTAGTTCTTTGGCGAAGGCCTATTTTTTTAGCCCGCGTTGCAGGCCTTTTAACTCCCCCTCCCCCTCCCCCTCAGTGACATATCGGTATAACGGAAACAATTATAGACTGAATCTGCGGTTAAGTTTGCAAAGTCGGTTGTAAATAAATACCTATACAACGTAAAATAATTTAAAAAGAAGGTCTTTGAATGTCGCAGCATATGAACATAATGTTTGTAATCTTATTTACAACTCAGTGGCATTTTCATGATATTTACAATCATATACAACTGCCATGTTAAAACAGTTGGTAAGAATTACCACTAACAACCATTTTGACAGAAAAAAATCTTTGAAAAAGAGTATTTCGTTAAAAAATATTTACAATCATTTATAGTGATTTATCCACGGTATTTTTGAAAAGTTTATTTAAAATTAATCATTTGAAAAATAATAAATGTTTTCAAAATCCTTGACATATCAATATTGGTATTTGGCAGGAATGTTTCCAATCATTCAAAAAGAATGAAATGAACTGGATTTGCGATAAACTTGAATGAAGTAAACTTATAAATAAATAGAATAGACTTAAGATAAAATTTACACTTGAGTGAACGAGAAAGCAGATCTGGAGAGAAAGGAAAATCACTGTTAATATCCTTTCCTATACCAGTCGATCAATTTGAAAGGAGACAGCGACAAAGCCAATGCAGTTAGTAGGTTTGGCAACTGAGCCGCACGTTAACTTTGTCTTGTGGGGAGGTGGGGTGGGGTGGGGGGGTTCATAAATAGGCAAGTTGTAATCCGCCAAGGCTCACAACTGAACTTGAATGAAGATACTTACTAGTATCCAAACCATTTATTGAAAGTCCTTCTGAAGAATCCCTGCTGTTCTGTAAAATAATAAAGTAACAAAGGAACATACATAACAGGCATTCATTGACATGTAGAAGCCAAATGACAATGACGACAAATCTGACAATACACAAATCTATAATAACCTTAAAGAATTCTGACAACAAGTCTCTAATAATCTTCTAAACTACTGACAACAAGTCTGTAATAATCTTATAGACTTCTGGACAAAACTGCTCTGTGTGGTCCACGAAGGTATGCAGTCAGATCGTTTTATGGTCAGATCGTCAGATCTCAGTTCGACAATATAGCCAGTTCATTCTAGTTACAATAAAGCTCAGTTAGATAAAGATCCTGAAAATAGTTAATAGAGCGCTCTACGTGTGTAGATTATTTCGGGCCAAGAAAAAAATTGTTTCCTCCTTCGATGAAAGTTAAACTGCAGTAAACATCATCCACTGCAAACCTTGCTTCACGAGTCACACTTCCAAGTTGTTTGTCTTTATTTTAAACTTTAAGTTAATTAGTCTATTGCACCGTCCACACTACCCTAGAGGAATTTGGAAAAGGAGGTTTCAATCTGAAACCTCCGTTTTTGCGTTTACATATGCCACTTCGATGTTAGTACTTGAGTTGCATACTCATTTGGGTAAGTTGTTTCGCTACGAGAGAAATTTATTGAAAAGTGGACAGAAGTTTGTACACTTTATAAAGAGGTTATGTGGGACT
>Ga0126339_10002503_pt1 | contig 13195 bp, 8 predicted proteins | sample OrbTmetagenome_2_FD_92532 | JGI IMG/M metagenome (GOLD analysis project Ga0126339, IMG submission 92532) | Coral microbial communities from Petempiche,Puerto Morelos, Mexico - Orbicella T R C metagenome | ecosystem: Host-associated > Invertebrates > Cnidaria > Coral | place: Petempiche,Puerto... | reverse complement strand
TTAAAAAAATTATTAATTATAATATTTTTTATTTTTTTTTTTTTTTTTTTTTTTTTTTTTTATTTAAATTTTTTTTTTTTTTTTTTTCTGAAAACTGAATTATCCGGGTGCGGTTCGCCAAATTGAAAACGATTTTCTTCTTCGTCAGTTGTTCTATTTTGATTCGCTCTTGTTAAACTGCATCTCTCTTGTTCTTAGGGCTAGGGGCATTGTTTGTGTTCTTTATCTATCGTTTCATTTGGCCAATTATAAAGAACCTTGGAAAACGGTGCAGGTCGTCCCCTTCTTCTCAATTTCTGGCTGACCGTTTTAGTGGTGACTGATTTATATTTTACTTATCAACGCAACTATAATTATTTATTCCTTTATGATAATAGATAACTAACTTATGTACAGCGTGGGGAGGATAAGTTACGTCGGCATCTAAGTTTACTATTATACAAGTGGCACGTACGTGATACATGCATGATCCTAAAATATGAAAAATATACATGACTGAATGCTTGAGATCTTTCTCAAAAGTAGTCTGCAAAAGTAATCAATGCTTTTATCTGAATAAAAAAGGAAAAAACACCGGCCTTGGGTACCTTCAAGTGACTTGCTTCTAAAATTGGATGGTTACCCCCAACAAACGTTGTTTTCGAAGTATGTGCTGGCAAATACTGCTATTTGCGAGCCCAAAATCCAACATTTCTTTATCAATAGTTACCCCGGGAGGCAAATGTTAGAATATTTAATGTTCTTCGCGCACATTATTTTACTCAAACTTTGCTGAGCCTCGGAGAAAACGTACCCACCATAGAATGGATAAAAAAGGTTAATTTTACATGGGTTGGGCTTGATTTGTTGGTGGGTTGAGCTTAATTTGTTGTTGGTTTTCGCCTGGCTCCGAGGATTTTTCTCCGGGTTCTCCAGTTTTCCTCCCTCCACAAAAACCAACATCTCCCAAATTCCAATTCGACCAAGATTTAGGACCTGCATGGAAACCAGCTAGGGCTAATATGGCTTCCCCTCATAACATTCTAATTTAATTTAAGTTAGAGCGACTTATCTTATAAATACAAGCAAACCAGGAATGAGGAATGAGTGTCTAAAGCAACTGTTGCATCGCGTAGGCGGAGAGTGAAAGTGACGCTTTGTTCATTATCAACTTGAAAACTGGTAGAAGTGAAATTAACCGGATCTCCAAGCTGTGTTACGGTTAGTTCAACCGGGTATCCCATTAACCAAGAACACTTTGGCAGAGGAACCAGCGCTCCGACTGCTTAGTGAGTACATCTGCGAGAAACGGAAAGAAGCAAGGATATTAAGAGAGGTCAAAAGCAGCCCACAAAGACTGTCCAACAAGGACAAATGAACAGAGAATTAGTTTCTAAAGAAACTGGTCTGGTGCGTGAGCGACAGAGTGGGGTTTGGAGTGGTTGTTAGTACAAATTAGCCAATGCAGGGCGTCTTCCGTCTCCTCGCAAAGTTAAATGGAGGTTTAAATGTTGGTTCTGAGACCAAAAGTTGGTGGTGTGTCAAGACAATATCTTCTAGGTGATGAATTTTTTAATTCTCATCACCTGTCTGGTTGACAAAAAAGTAATATTGTAAGGAGATAATAGTTATTACTCATGCACTCTTGGGAAGACGCTATGAACAGAACGATTAATAAATAAACTGTTGTACTAGCTATGTAACACAGTCCCCAACAAAAGCTGAGTCAGCACATCTGTGGGATTGAACTGAGATCCCTGGGGAACATCAGCATTTCCGATCAAGGGTAGCAGGAGTGCAAGGGTGTGAAGCATTCAACAATCGCCAAGATATTATATCTACAAAGAAGTAATCTTCATTAAGTCCTACCTTTCTTCCTTTGGTTTCAATGCCACGTAAGAACAGTGGATGTCTGTACAACGCATGTGCGTACATGGCCTCTCTGAATTCTTGCGCCACTGCATTCTGAGCCCACTCCGCTCTCTTGTAAGATTCATTTTTCTACCACAAAGAAAGGAAACGTCATCAGATACAAGTTAACTTAATACCAAGAAGAGAAATTTTCAAGAGCACAGTCCTAAAGCCAAGCTGAAATTTCTTTAAAATAAGGAACTTACCAGATCAGCCAAAGGATAGCGCTTTCTGATTGGCTCATCCAAGTCCAGGTATTTCAGCTCTAGATTGACTTGGCCCAGTGAGTTATTGCTGCCGATGGTTTCTTTGTCAAACATGTGAAACAGTAAAGTCCTGTAAAAAAAAAAAAAATGATTTGTAAAGAGAGACACTTTAAACTTTTTGTTACACTGTATACAGACATCTTTTTCTCTTAGAAGCAAACACCTCACAAATGGCAAATGCAACAAGGGTGGTAAGAGCCAGTTTGAGAAAAGGTTATCTCACACTTATCCCTACTGGTATTGCTTTCCTGATTTTAACTAAAGAAAAAAGAACATGTAGTCTTACCTTGAGGAAAACTCTTCCTGTGGAACTGTGAATTCAAACGTTTCTTCAAATTCTGGAAACAGAGTTCCACTCACAACCTGAAGTTGAGTAGAATTATTGTTGTTAGCAATGTGGGACTTGTTACACAGGACTAATGTATCTCACTGTTTATTACTACAGTACACTGGCCAATTGGAGGCCTCATGGTTAGTCCGGATCATCACATGGTCTGGGTTGGAATCCTAGCCGTGGACATTGTGTTGTGTTCTTGAACAAGACACTTTACTCTCACAATGCCTTTCTCCACCCAGGTGTATAAATGAGTACTGACGAATTTAATACTAGGGTAAACCCTGTGATGGACTGGCATCCCATCCAGGGGATAGTAGAAATACTCCTAGTCACTTCATGCTACAGAAACTGAAATAAGCTCCGGCCTGATGGGCCACTTGGCTTGTATGCAGACTATACCTACACTGGCCAATTATTTACTCTGCAAACTACTAGGTACAAAAGAGAAACTGCTCAATCAATTGCCACTTTGTCTGAGTCTCTAAAGTTAAAAATAACTAATAAAAATTATATGCAAAAATGTATGCTTACAACTTGTATTATTATTTACAGCCAAAAATAGCTTGCAACTGCTTGTAATCATTTACATGTAGATCTTTTATCTCCCTCCCCTCTTTTTACTTTCAATGTCTTGGAGTGATGGGCATCTCCCTTTGCAGGACCCACTAAGGACCATCATTACGCTTTGAGTCACCTGTAGCCTTGTTCTCCACACCCGTAGCAAACTAGTACATGTACATTCTATCAACAACAGGCAGTTTCACCAGTAGCACCAAAGGCAAATCAAGCATACTCAGACGTAACATATGTTACAGGTTACTGCCCTTGATGACAGACCTGCCACTATGTAGATCCAAGTGTCCCACATATCTTGCCCACTACATTATTGCATTTTGAACAAAAACAAATAATACTAGAACCTTACCAGCTAAGTTGATAAAAAACCAAAACTAAACTGTTGAGATATTTTTATTATTATTCAAGGCAAGTAATCTGTGCACATCACTGGTAACAATGCCCACCTTGGTTTCATGATGCATATCAGTTCCTGAAATTGCACACTTGACAAAGGCATCAGATGTGTTGGTAAAGGAGTTCCCAGCCTTGATGTTGTAAGCTTTATGAATAGTTACAATCAGAGTTTCAGGTTCTTCATACTCCAGACTGATCTCTAATTCCCCTTTGATGCTGAAATCAGTCTAAAAATGGAACAAAATTAAAAAGGTGAATAACATATGTTCAGCTACCAAATAGTGGTACACAAAGCTGCCGTTTTATTTTTAAAAATTTAGTTCTATTTTTTTAAGAATTAAAACACCGCTTCTTATGACTGTATATGCATCAAAATATCAATAGCTCATGGTGTATTTGTAGTCCTGAGATGGCAGAGAGAACCCAAAGTGCAACCAAGGATTCACTTGACCAGGTGAAATACTAGAAAAACAATATTAGTGAAAGATCTCCACCTACTTACAAATTTGTCCTGAACTTCACTGTTCAAGCAAAAGAAGTATGAAAGATAAACTGCCGTCATAAGTAACTGTCAGTCAGAGAGCTTTAGCAGCAAATCAAAGTGGATGGAAAATGAGTGTCAAAGCCTTATGGTTCTTGTAGCATGGAGAGATATACAGCTGTAGGAATTGCTAGGAGAAATTAATCGGCTGGAACACTGAGTGTAATTGAAAACTGCATTTCCCAGCCAAAGAGAGCAAGCATGTTCCAGGTACATATAAGAAAACGCCCATGTCATTCATAATATTACAATGGACCTTCAAATGTTAATTTTCATTTTTGTTGACCTCTGATGCCTTGGGTTGAACTTGATTGAACTCAGATTTCTAGATCAGTCAACCAACAGTCATCTGAAGTTACAACCAATATTCCTTAAATTTACAACATGCATGTACTGAACCTCAAGCTGAAGTATAAACCAATCTGTATGTGTCCCTGAACTGAGATGAATCCTGGACAAATCCACTACACCTTCGCCATTAAAATCATCTTCACCAAAGAAGTCATGATCCCAGATGGCCACTCGTAGCTTAGTGTCCGCTATGCGCGACTGGTCCAGTTGGAAGGAAAATATCTCATTAAATACAGGATTGAGTGTCTTAGACTTGTATGCTGTCTTTTTTTGCCCTTCTCCATTCCTACAAGAAAAGGAGATATACAATAACTACTTGCATGTACTTGTATGGGTATGCTGAGACGTAACCCCACAATGGACTAGTGTACTGTGTTGCCATCCAGTGGGAACATATTTAGAAATGCTCCTAGTCACCTTATGCTACAGAAACTGGGATAAGCTCCAATGGTACACAAACATGGCTAAATGCAGACATTTTGTAATAAAGCACTCTGATTGGCTGATTTTAGATACTAGACCAAGCTTTGTAATAAAGAGATATTCATTGTTTTTAGTACTGTCATTGGATAATCAGCAGGGCAGGAAATGGAAACTTTCACCAGGTCCAATTGCCCGGAGCAAGTAAATCTTGCTCTTGGGCAAGTAAAAATGGATGTTTGGTGGTCTGGTGGGCAGGTGAAATTAGCCTCAGAAGTCTTGTTATAGTCTATCACTGATTGTCTAGACAGTACCCAGTAAATGATGTAGTTGATACGAGGCATGAACATTGTGCGCCGATTAGGCAAGTGATATTTTAGTGGGGCAACTGAAAACTGAAATGTAGAGGCCCACTGGGCAACTGGATTTCTAATTTTTTTTTTCCTGCCCTGAATCAGGAGAGTCAAATGCACACTTACAGATCTGGAACCAGATCTAAGACAGCATATGGATCTGACTTGCCATTCAGGTCTCTTGGTACCAGATCTCTGGCTCGAATGACTTTCACTAGTAAGAGCTCTTGTCTGTGGTTGTACTTGAGAGAGAGTTGCACATCTCCCTTGATGTCACCAGAGTCTGGTTGTGTCACAGTGGGGTCCATGCGCTTGTATAGTTCTTTAATAATGTCAGTTCCATCAAGCTTGAAAAAGAGTAAAATGACAGCCACATCATGTAAAAGCATTAACAAGAGATTGGTATTCCTCAAGGGAATTTTAGAGACAGAATTATCTGTATAGTTCTGTTATTGTTTACAGGTACATAAAACTGCTTATCACATGATGTATAAGACCCTGTGTGCTATTTCCTTGGAAAACCATCAGGAATAACGTCCCGTTTTTGGACCTTAAGAGATGAAGTGATAGGGCCAGAAAGTGCATGAAGCAAAGACCACAACTGGTCATACGATAAAATGCTTATTGACTGAGTGAGGCCAGGTAAGATGGAAAAATATTTGGCTCTCAGTCAGGATGCAAAGATCTCACAACATCTGGTCTGTACATCCTGACCTCAATCCAAATATTTTTCTGTCCAACCCTCTCACTCAGTCAGTAAGTACATAATCCTGAATAGCAAGCAGTTCTGTGTTCTGTATTGACAAAATAGCAGTAGAGTAAAATAATGCTCAGTTATCCCTCTTTCTTTGAGTTCCTCTCAATCATTTGATCACTCTAGGCTTTCCCAAGCTAATTTTTACGTCTTTAAAATAAATGTCTGCTTTTAAAGTTCCCAAAATATGGGCATTACGTGACACTCAGCAAGCTGTTAATTACCTAAGGTTGGTGAGCCAAAGGTGTTATATATGGATGAGAAAAGCTGTCCTTTCTGCCAGAACTCCCCAGACAACTTAGCTCCTTGAGTTGCCTTGTCATCTGAGACAACTTGGGGAAAATTATATTAATGCTTGTTCGACTTGCTCATCAAAACAGTGAGAACTTAATTTGCCTGGGGTAACTCAGGAAAGGGAGGGAAGGGGAGGGTCAGGAGAGTTGTCTCAGAGCCAGTCTGGCTTCTGTAAGTTCAATCAGCCCTTATAATGAGTAAGCCTGTTTATTGATTTAATATTAATGATTTTATAATTCCATACGATTATGCATGAAGAATTCAAATCAAAGCACATTACAGCAAGTCTACAGAATCCACAGTGCCTTTCTCAATCGCTCCATAAAAACTGTGGAATGTCTGGAGAAGACCAATTCTCCGGCTAAGCAAAATCACTCAAAACTCTAGCTTACTTTCACAAACCATAATTTATTTCAAAGACAGAAATAACTAAACCCAAGTAACTACCTGTTTCTGAAAACATGCCGTGTTTTTCTCTTTATTCTTGATCTTCAAAAACCTGTTTTTAGCTTCCACTACTTTCGTCATCCCAGTCATACCGTCGTTGGCGGGAAGGTTGGCATTTGCAGCTGTTCGAGGTCTCACATCTTCCACAGTAGCATTATCTTCATCTGCTACAGTCCATTCCCGGCTTGATGTGCTTGCTCCCGTCCCCATAATGTTAACCTTTGCAAATGTTCGCTTATTCACGGTTTTGAGATCATTTTTCTTGAGACAAACGTTGTTTACTTCACCACCATGGAAGCCATCTTTGTGGAATTTTGATTGCTTTGACGTATGTTCTGACGTCATGAAGATTCCAAACTCGTTCCCAGGCACCTTTGTGCCATCGGTCGCATGGCGCGTGGTTGGCGTTCTTTTTTGACCAACATGGGCATGGGAAGGGGAAAAAGAAATGTTCTTTTTTTCCACTTCCTCCGTTCGCCCAAGAAAGAACACCTGACTGCAGGTTAGGTGTGCGGCCTAGAGGCTGATAGAGCTAGTCGGGACGACGCGATGTAGGACGACGCGATATTTTTGGTAAACTTTCGCGTCGTCCCGACTACCTAACCCTGACGCGCCTGGGTCTTCGGGTATGAATGGTGCACTTTTCGATGCGTGATAATTGGCAGGTAAAGTTGTTACTTCAGGTGTGCGGTTACACGGATTGCTTTATCATTCCCCAGGCAATTAATAGATACTTAGTATACTGTCCTATTTTCCACCTCTCTTTTTAATTCTATTCAACAAAGAGTCTGTGAGGAGTCGCTCGTGCTGGTGTTCTCCAAGCTTGTCTGAATGTAATGGAGGGAGGGTATAATCGCTGGTTAAATGAATGGGTGAATGCGTTTCTGAATTGAATATTTTTTAAAGAGTGTTCACCTCATGTGAAATACAGCTTCTTTTGTGTGTGAAAATCCGATGACAAAAATTTTTCTCCATGAAACTTACTTACAATCTGTAAAAGAAATACACATGCTGTCCTTGCATGGCAGTCACCCGCGCTATGAGAAAATGTTTGGTCAGCGGTCCAGTCTTGCTTGAAAATTTTCCCGCCAAAATATTCGCATGCGCGAAACTTCTTCCCTTCGATTTCCAACATGGCTGCTGCAGCGGAGGAAAGGAACCGCTCACTGAAACAGGCACTCATAGAGAGTTTAACAGCCATTCTGTCACCAGATCAACAAGCTAGACAACAGGCGGAAGAACAGCTCAAGGTTCTCGAGGTCACAGAGGGTAAGATTATTTCTCTGCTTTGAATTATTTATAGATCCTGTGCACAGTTCTTAGCCTAAAACGTGACATACTAAAACTTCGAAAATGTACATTTCATGAAAGTGACACTGTTATCTTTATGACGGTAGTTTCTGTCAGTACAGTATTTTAGATCAGCTCCGTTTGATTTACAAGCGAAACGTTTGGCTGGTTGCACTTTAAAAGCTAATGTTTATTGAATAATGTTTTGTAGTGCATGGTTAGAACTTCATCGATGAAGCTTTTTAAAGATAAGCTTACCTTGCATGCGTGAAATTCAAAGGAAAGAAATCAAATTCATAACAAGTCCTGTTTTTTTTCTTTTTGAGTAGCCAGTCTTAATGGCATAACTTAGCTTATTGGCGAATTTTTTATCCTAATTTCAGACTCATTCATAACTTTACCTGATCTGTCAAAGACTTATTTTAGCTTACGCAAGACACTCAAATAAGCTTTTCTATAGAGCCTCAAGCATTATTTCCATCAAATGCACAATCTCTGACAATCCCAACCCTAAATATCGATATCTTAAATCTTGGTTTGGAGAATTTGAGCCAAATCGGATAATATTCCCTTACTAGTTGGTGGCTACCTTTGTTTTCATCCTGGTGCATCTGTCTATTGATGACAAACATAGATCATGACGCATACTATGAGCTTACAGATTAAGTCAGGAGTGGCAAATGGTCCTTTAAAAACCATGGGTCTTGCAAAATTCCCGTCAGATTTCATAGGTCTTGCAGTTGGGTTTTCTTGATTTTTTGTAAGGCTAGGAAAGTTTCAAAATACCGATTGATGTCTACACGTCTTAGAATCTGAATGTCTTGAGCTCATATTTAAAACACTTCAAAGTCTCGGTCTCGCAAATGAAGAAACTGAAATGTCTTGGGCTGGCAATGAAAATCGCTTTCTCACAAAGTTTCACATTTACTATTCACCACCTTTTAAGTTGATGGATAAGTTGTTGGAGGGTGTGGCCGAGGAGGAGGGACATGGGACAGTGTGAAAATATTTTGCTTGAGGTCAGGACATATGGACCATATGCAGTGAGATCTTTCTGTCCTGAGGTTTCCATATGGCCTGACCAAGCTCAGTCGATAATCATTTTGTCATATCAGCTTTGCTACACTTGATGTGATAAGAATTTGGAAAATTTCATGAGAAATGACCTAAACTGCTCATGCTATCATTGTAAGTTGTGTTTGGAGTTATATGGCATTTTTGAATTTCAGACCAGCTCAGGTCAACCTGTTTGGCATAGCACGTGTCTTTTTGCATTATGTTTTTCTTTAGGACTGCATTAGCGGCAGAATGAAGTTGTTTTTTAATGTGCAATAACTTAAGCACATCCATAATGCAAGTGGTGTCCAACAAATATTCAAACTGGATTTGGGAATTTAGTTAAAGCCATAATTAACTTTGTTACTTGCAGAGTTTGGTGTCCACTTAGCAGAACTCACACTTGACAGAGAGGGTGCTTTAGCCATCAGACAGGTCAGAATCACAATTCTCCATGCTGTTTGTAATACATTTTGTATATCTTCTGTGGGAGAATTTAGCTATGGTTCACTATTTTCTTGAGATGATCAGGCCATTTTTAACTGATTAGAGGAGAAAATGCCCAAGCATTTTTCTTTTGTTATTAAAGCATGAGGAAGTACTGATAACACTCAAAAGGCATGACTGCTGTTGCACTTCCTGCACTATGTGAAATCCCATTGGGGAGAATTGTGATAAGCAACATGATATTCTAACAGTGATACAACATAAATGAAATGGCGATGTCCATAACACTTCGGGGCTTAAAGTTTATCCCAGCCTCAAAGTTAGGATATGTAAGTATGATCAGGTTAGGAAACATGCACCTTACTGTCATTTGGCTTTTAAGACACACGGGTGCCATCAAACATGATTTTTAGGCGCATGACCAAAGGTCTAGTCGCATATGTGACCAGTTGGTTGTTAACTTTGAGCCCTGCTCTTGTGTTGAAATTACCACCGCAAAGGAGAGAAATAAGAAAACCAACATGAAGCAGTTGTGTTTAAAAGTGAGCTGGGTATGCATGAATCCCTTGCTTTATCAAGGTGACAGTATGACAGCATCCCTGGGCTGTATTAAATGAAGCAAACTCTCAAAAGCATGCACAGCATGTTGTAGGGTCTGACTGATTTAACAGGTATAAAACTCCCTCAACCAAGAGGTATTTTTGTTGTTGACTGATCACATTAAAATATATCGGTAATCAGTCTGACTCTTCTATTTGGATTTTTTATCTTAGCTGACACGAAGTTAATGGCTGACTAAAAATCCTCAATCAATAAAGAATTTCTCGCACATTTGGTACCTTGACTAATCACACTATCTTAAGATCTTGATGGGTCAGAAGTGTTTTTACTGGTGGTCAGCTGTTTAAAATGCCCATCGTAATTTTTTTTGACAAATTCTAATTGTTGACATTAAAATATAATCAGTCAACAACACTTGTTACTTTATCCTGCTTGCCAGTATTGTCACAAAGGATACAAAATCATCCTTATTCGCTGTTGCCGATTTACAGGTTTAAACGAAAGGCAAGAAAAGCAGCAAATTTTGGAAAGTACTAACATTTAAATTACCACTTTACTGATGTGTATGTTAGGAGGTGTTACAACATTTGTGACTTGATGTAACATAGTATACATTCAAGCAAATAAGACAAAGAGGCCCATCTGCCCTCCCAGCTGTGCTGAGTGGAGATGCAAATTCACCTTTTTAGAATTGATGATGGGCATTTTAAACAGCTGTCCACCTGTAAAAACACTTATGGCCCATCAAGATCTTAAGATCTTGTGATTAGTCAAGCTACCAAATGTGTGAGAAATTCTTTATTGATTGAGGATTTTTTGTCAGCCACGAACTTTGTGTCAGCTAAGAAAAAAAACCAAACAGAAGAGTTTTCACTGCTTTGTTAAAAAACCAAGGAAACTCCTGCTTTGTGTACATAGTTTAATTGCATCTTGGATCAGCTAGAACTGCTGTGTGAACTGCTTCCAAAACCCGTGCTGTCTGTATTCTAGTTAGGCTGCTCATTTCCAGTTGGTCAAGAAAGAAAACCGGTTTTAACTGCATTATTTTAATTAAATAGATGAATCAATGTATGAGAAACTCCTGCTTTGTGTACAGAAGTTAGTCTTGTCATTTTTCAGTTTTAGTCAGTTAGAAACGTATATTAAACAGATTGCATTTCCACAGTTGTTGTATTAAATCAATTGCCAGTCAGTGCCTGAAGAATTCTTGCTTTGTGTACTTGAGTGGGCCAGGTCATTATTTTATAATTGTTCAACAAATGCAGACAGTTTTTAGCTCATGCTTTGTGTCCTTATAGTACTGCAGTAACTTACACCATTTTTTTTAATGTGGTTGAGAATTTATTCATTGTTTGAGAAATATTCATCAGTCAAGAAATTCTTATCAGATGACAACTATTTGTCAGGGGTGAAATTTTCATCAGTTGAGCTGACACTTAATAAACCTGCCTGATTAAAAATTAATGTCTCATGATGCCTGCTTTTTGTACCTGACGTCCTTTGGGGAAATGACTTGTTGACCACTCCAAATTCTGACAAGCTTTAAAATTTAGATAGGAGTGATGCATTAATTTTGGAAATGCCTTTGTTGCCACCATGGTTAGAACAACTGCAGCAAAATGACTTGCTGAACCTCCATGGAGAAGTGCTGTATTTTAAAGCTGCTAATTCCTTTGAAGTGGAATTTTATGCTGGTTCTAAGGATGCCCCCTTACAAAATGTTAAACTGATAATTTAATTGTTTTGTCTTGAATTGTTTCTTTTCAATTTAATTGTTTTGATTTGACTCTTTTCAGCTTGCATCAGTAATTCTTAAACAGTATGTGGAAGCCCATTGGACTTGTAATGCTGAGAAATTTAGACCTCCAGAAACTACAGATGCAGTAAGTGCATTAAGTATAAGTTAGGGAACATGCGTAACATTTTTTGATGGCATGAAAAAAAACTCTGTTATATACATGTAAGGAATGAGGTAATGTCATGGAATTTGCATGGAAGGTACAGTGGCCCAATAGGAAGTGTGATGGACTGTTTATTTAGCAGGTCATGCACCGGTTGGAGACATTGTGTTATGTCCTTGGATCATTTAACATTTTTTCATTTAAATTTTGCTGTATTCAGGCTAAGGCAGAGATCCGACGTCTTTTACCAGGTGGCCTGCAAGAGTCCATAAGTAAAGTCAGATCAAGTGTGGTAAGTTTTGTTTATAAGCAACCTTGTTCAACTTGCACTCACAAGGAAGTCATGATTGGGAGAAATAATTCACAACTAAAGGCAGAAATACTTGTAGGGCTTACTGGAACTAGAGCAAGGTTTTAATCACAGAATTGAATGTTTATTTATACTGTGGCACAAGCACATGGTCGACTGGGTTAGCTCATGTGATGAGCTCATGTGATGTGCTCATGTGATGCAAGATCAGAAATGCATGTAAATAACATGTGATGTCATAGTAACCAGGGCTGTCATTAAGTTTTGAGTCACCTGCAGGCAGCCTTGTTCTCCAACAACAAGAGGAAATTTCACCTCTAGCATCAAGGGAAAATCAAGCATATTCAGCCTTAACAGGTGCCATGGGTTATGGGCCCTAATGACAGTCCTGGAAACCACAGTAATCTTGGACGTAAACTGTTACCAAATCATTGGCAGTCGCCCAAAAAACTTGGCAGAAATGCGAAAGATTTGTGGTAGTGGTCAGAAACAAGTTCAGCCATGCCAAGGTGTTTGAAATCACCAAGAAACTTAGAGATTTGTGGAATTATTTTGGGCCTAGAAATATTTCAATGGGAAATCAGAAGTTAGCATTTAATCTGAAAAGCTGGAGATAACACTTCAAACTACTATTATTCATTATCAGGCATATGCCATCTCCGCAATCGCCCACTGGGACTGGCCTGAAGCGTGGCCAGATTTGTTTGGACATCTGATGCAAGCATTGACAAGTGGTGATGGTAACCTGGTTCATGGAGCAATGAGAGTTTTAACAGGTATTAAGTCAACCTTCCAGTATTTAGACACTATTGAAGTATTGTTTTTGTTATGCTTTGTTAGCATGGCACAGATAATATCTGGACTCAAGGTTCCTGTGGACAGAATAAAAAGAAATGTGAAAATGGTACTCTTGTGAGTTGTGGCTAAAAATTGGCAGAGTCAAGTGATTGATTGATTGATTGATTGATTGATTGATTGATTGATTGATTGATTGATTGATTGATT
>Ga0126339_10002502_pt1 | contig 13195 bp, 9 predicted proteins | sample OrbTmetagenome_2_FD_92532 | JGI IMG/M metagenome (GOLD analysis project Ga0126339, IMG submission 92532) | Coral microbial communities from Petempiche,Puerto Morelos, Mexico - Orbicella T R C metagenome | ecosystem: Host-associated > Invertebrates > Cnidaria > Coral | place: Petempiche,Puerto... | reverse complement strand
AGCTCGGTTAATAAGATGTTTATTATATGGCAAAGAAGAAAACTTTAATTCGTTTAATGTAACTGGTTTGTACTAGCTGACATTTTGCTTGCGAACGGCGATGAGCTTAACTTAAACCTGCCGGGATTTGCTCGTCCTCTTTACTTTTTTTGTCATCACGCTTTTTGACACTTCCATAAATGATTGAGAAGAAAATAAAAGAAAATGGTGAACAATTTTTTATTTTAGTTTGCTACTTTTTCAACGCAAAATGAAACCGGTCTGGATGCCAGTCTAGATGGGAAAATCTAGAACGCGGTCAATATCGATTTCAGCCAATCAAATTCGTGAATTCGGTAGTTCCCAGTCCTTGTGAGACACAGCCATATAATAATTAAACTTATTTAAGCGAACGAAAACAAGGCTACGTTATGAACTAATATATGCAAAAAATGTACGATTGCAAGTCTAACATAAAAGGACTACGTAACTCAGAAAAGTCCATTCAAACACACTAATGAACGCAATTGTCTCCTGTTCAGCGCCAGTCGCGCCAAGGATAAGAAAGTGTTCGCCAAAAAGGAAAAAAAAAGGATACATCCCGAGATGATGCTGTACGCACGCGGGTGTTTAATTACGAAAGCACAATTGTTGGTGAAAATAAGAAAATCTTGGCCTGTGGTCTCCAAAGCAGAAAAAGCAGAATAGCCGTGAACAGTTTCTCTATAAAGCCAGGCATATCCTAGATGACTAAACCAATTGGTTCTACATGAAGTGACAACCAGTGAATTAATGGCGTTTCCATGGTTTGACTACGTCAGTGTCCCGGGGTCAGTGTTCTCTCAAGTCAAGTCTTTCTCTATAATATATAGATTTAGCCAAGCCTGATTGCAATAACTGACGATAAAGGAAAAGAGAATTATTTTTTCTTGGATCAGAAACTCAAAAAATGATCAATTGTGAGTATGTAATTGTTCAGCGTGTGGTTTTGCTATTTTTTTCCAGTTAAATTTTAACAAACTATACCCAACAAGCCTAACCAAAATTATAGAAATTACGTACGCAATATATTAAGGACTTTCCAAGAGACGATTGTACAAGGAATGTCAGAAGTAAAGTCAACAACGCGCCAGGGGTAAATTTGCGCCGAAATTTTGCCTTTGCGAGTACTCCTTCCTTCTCCCCCAGAGAAATAACGTGACTGGAGCCCGCGATCCAATCGGTGAACCAGGAACTGATCAGCGGTCAACTGTAAAAAAACACGCAAACTAGATGAGCTCTAAACCTGAGCCCGCGATATATTCACGTGATACTGGTCAGCGGATAGCTTGTTGTGATAACTGTCAATTAACGATAGCGTGAACGCCCAAAATTAAAGATATAGCTATGGTAATGGTGCTACTCTCTTAAGCCCTGGTCAAACGGACTCGCAAGTAATCGCAAGTAGCCAGAAGTTGAGCTTGCGTAGAAACTTGCGTTGGGTGGCCAAACGGACTCGCAAGTTTCCTCGCTAGCACATGCAAGTCGCCAAAAAACCCATTTCAAGCCAGACATATCCTTTTTTTATTGGCTAGTAAGAGGTTAATGGACATCACTCAACTTGCGTTGACTTGGGTTGGGTGGCCAAACGGTGAAAAACTTGCGTCGACTTGCTTGCAAATTTGATCTCGACCAAAGTGAGCCCAAGTCATCGCAAGTCAACGCAAGTGCACGCAAGCCCTGGCCAAACGGAGTCGCAAGTAGACGCAAGTTGAGAACTTGCGTGTACTTGCGACTCCGTTTGGCCAGGGCTTTAGTTTTCGAGGTATTGGCGTACGGACGGACGTACATACGTACGTACGTACGGGCAGTCACGTGACAACCCAAATTTTTCAGATCGATGGGTTACCAAATTTTCTAAGGTATGGGGCTTCGCTCGCGCCTTCGGCACGCAGGGGCACCGCTATTAACTGCGATACCATCCGAATGGTTAGGTTGTCTCTATGTCACTGCCTTCCCCCCTCTCCTAGTACCCATGCATAACCAATTGTTTTTTCAGGACTCAAAATCCCTCATTTACCTATACGAGACCCACATGATGACACGCATCTCATTAATTTAAACCCGCTTTCAGTGTTACGTGCATAGCAAGATCGCATAGCAACTATCTCTCGATATGCCATCTTTCGACATGCTATATATCCTGGCCTACGTCAAAATGTAAGCATGGCTTCTTTACAGTCGAACTCGACTTTTGGTCATGAAAGATGGATTTATTTGACATCAAACTAAGGCTAGGAGCATCAAGAAATCATTCTGTGAGGGATATATCGATTGCTTTGAATGTTTACATCTTTCGAGCGGTAGCGGCCCAATTCTACCGGAAGTTACTATTGAGAGCCGATCGACTACACTAAAATCGTTTGAATTATCCCGTAAATCGAGAGTCCACAATCTTCTCCATTCATTTGAGGTCATTAATTATCATATACTTGTCATTTGTTCCGCTAATAATCTGAAAAATTGCTAGTTTCACAGGTAAACGGTATTTGAGTTGTTTACATAGCATGTCGAAAGATGGAATGTCGAGAGATGGTCGAAAGATGTCGCCTGTGCATGTAACAGACGTAACACGGAAAGCGGGTATAAACCCCTCCGTAACCAGGGGGGTATCAACACGACCAAGCATTACCGCCGGCTAGCTCTGACGTAATTTTGTGTCCAATCACGCATATCACATTACCGTCCGCGTCTGTCTGGACTTTTCACGATACTCTGATGTAAGATACGTTATATGAGATTTAACATGACCTAAATTGAGTTTAAAAGGCTGGACCTTTCTTTGGTTGTTCCTGTTTCCTTCTGTGGCAGACATTTGGCGATATTTACGGCAAATGAGTAAGTATATTAGCGAATACGTTATATATCTATAAGTTCTCGATATTTGTATGTCTTTGTTCGAGACGCCAATTGCGTCTGCAAAACAGGTGTTTAAGACCACTGTAAAGTAATAATTTGGGAAGTTAGCGACTGTAGCCACTGCTCCAATCTTCCACAAGCACAAAAGTGCCTATTTCGTTGAAATTTTGACAGCTCAAAAACATTTTTATGATTTTGATGATGATAAATTATCGCGAGATTTTTTGGGCTAAGTTTGTCATGGTTTATATTTACCACAAATATATAAGCTAAGCTTTAGGCTTGAATATCATCCAGTCTGCTATATTTTAACGTTGTTTATTCGTTTAGGGATTGGACTGAACCAGGAGATCACTGCATGTTTATAGTGATATGCGATCACCTTGTTCGATTAATTTGTTGATCTTTGGCTTCACCTTTTTCTTGGTAGGTAAACTTAAAATAATTTATTGATGTAAGCTAATTTTAAGGCTAAGGTAGTATTTAAATAAGAATTAAGAATTTGTGTAAAATTTAACCTAAAAATTTAACCTAAGTTAAAAGGTTCATGACTCAGCATCTATGCTAATTTAGAATAGAAAAAACTGGTTGTCTTAATTGATGGACCTTTTTACCAACGTCACGCTTTTCCGATTTTTTTCATTGAAACCAAAAAGAAACCGACACAACTCGATTTATCATGCCAAATTAAGTGATTGTGTGAAGTTTCATTAGCACCTGTTCCAAACTCATAAAAATACGGGAGGGTGTCTCAAAAACTAAGACCTAAGATTTAAGAACCTGACCTAATAGCTAAGACCCCCCTCTGAATTTCAAAAACTGATCTAATACCCCTCTGAATCTCAAAAACTAAGACCTAGACCCTCTCTGAATCTCAAAAACTAAGACCTAAGATGCACTCCGAATCTCAAAAACTAAGACCTAAGACCCCCTCGGAATCTCAAAATCTAAGACCTAATACCCCCTCCGAAACTCAAAACCTAAGACCTAAGACCCCTTCCAAATCTCAGAATCTAAGACCTAAGACCCCCTCCGAATCTCAAAAACTAAGACCTATTAGACTCTCTCTGAATCTCAAAATCTAAGACCTAAGAATCCCTCTGAATCTCAAAAACTAAGACCAAAGACCCCCTCCGAATCTCAAAATCTAAGACCTAAAGACTCCCTCTGAATTTCAAAAATTAAGTCCTAAGACCCCCTCTGAATCTCAAAAACTAAGACCTAAGACCCCCTCTGAAACTAAAAAACCAAGATCTAAGACCCCTTGCAAATCTCCAAATCTAGGACCTAAGACTCCCTCTGAATCTGAAAAACTAAGACCTAATACCCCCTCTGAATCTCAAAATCTAAGGTCCCTAAAGACCCCCTTCGAATCTCAAAAACTAAGACCTAAGACCCCCTCTGAATCTTAAAATCTAAGACCTAAGACCCCTTGTGAATCTCAAAAACTAAGATTTGAGACCCCCTCGGAATCTTAAAAACTAAGACCTAAGGCCCCTTTTGAAATTCTCAAAGACTAAGACCTAAGACTCCATCCGAATTATCTCAAAAACCCAGGACCTAAGTTTTTGAGACATCCAATATGGGACCCCAAACTTGCTAATCATTACAAAGAAATGTATGCCACCCTAGTGGAACCCCCTCGGGGGTACTCCCAGAAAAGTTGGGTGAGGGTGTGCAGCCCACTTCCCAAAACCCTTACCCTATTTGTGACCAAAATCTGCAATTTTTACTACCCTATTTATGTCCTGACCAAAAATTTGATACCCTATTTATGACCATTGGCTTTGCATCTGTCACAGTTGCCCTAAACATAAGTTATGAAGGGCTTTTGTTGACAGTCCTATTGATAATGATGAAAAAGTAGCTTCTTCTAAGAAACATAGCCAATTCAAGACTAGAGTGCTAAAACCATACCCTATTTAAGACCAAAATGACCGAAATCACCTCTCTACAATAGCCACTTCTCTGCAATGGTCACCTCTCTACGATGATTACCTCTCTACAATGATCACCTCTCTACAATGATCACCTCGCTGCAACAGCCGCTTTCTTTTGCCCAGTGGACATTCCATACATTCACTCTCATCTTAACATCTTTATAATGGCCACCTCTCCACCATGGCAACAGTTACTCAAACACGTCCTAAATGTCAGAACAACCACTTGACAGCAGCCAGTTAATCAAGGACTGAAGAACGATGAACAATACAAAACCCAATTTTTTATTGTAAAAAGTCACGAAACTAATCATACCATGCATTGTTGGTCAGTTTGTTTCTTTGGTTTCTGATTTATTGAATGATATATTATGATTGTGTTACATATTTATATGCTACACTAAGCATATTTTTCAAAATAAAATAGTACACCCCTGAAAAGAAACAGGACCTGTTTCTTTTCATAACAGCCACCTCTCTACAACAGCCACTTTCTTTTTTCTGGGTGGCCGTTTTGGAGGGATTTGACTGCACTGGTTATCTCAGCAACTCTTCTATCACAACAACAACAAATAAAAATAAAAAAACAGAATTTTTAACTCTTGGCTTCATTTAACCCCATGCCGTCCGTAACCACCCGTACGAAAAACCCCTCCAATTTCCCATGCCGCCCGAAACCGCCGGAAAAAAGTATGTGGGGACAATAGCCTCTCCTACCCTCCTTGAAGACTTTTTGGATCTCTTATTGTTCTATTGTTCCTGAAGACAAATAAACCAATCAGAAGCAACTTACTGAGCATATTTTTAGAGGACTTTAGGGGTCCTAGAAAGACAGTTTTTCTTCTTAAAATCATGCGCTCATAAAGTGCAGGTTATCATGGCAAGTTTTTTAAACCTGCGAGCCAGCGAGCCATGTGAGCCAAGGGGAGAGCCATGCGAGTCATGCGAGTCATGCGAGTCATGCAAGCCACAGTACAAATGTTAAGATTTTTTATTTGTACATTTATATTCGCCTGAGAACAAGAACAAGAGCAACGGAACAAGATGAATAAGATCGCAATATTAAATTCTTGCAAAATTAAATTCTAAGGGAAGAGACAACCACATGCAGCAGTCAGCCAACTGACAAAGTTTTGATAACTCTGATTCACTAAAGAGTGAACCTGTTAAAACTACGGGATTTGCTCACCATTCTTGACACCAATACACAGAGTTGCCCTGAAGTACTGTTCTCTTTTCTCTTGAATGATTTTTAACGTAGTCTGCGAACGCAGACGTATTTCCGGCTGTCGCTTGTCTCCACCGAAAAATAATGTCTGCGGACCCGAGCCAGGAAACGATTTCTGTTGCATAATGACTTTTGTTTCTCCTTGGCCAATCAGTTTCCATGATAGAATGAAACTCGAGTGCTCCTCTCAGCAAATACCTCGTGCAGTAGTTCTGGGGCTACTTGAGCTAAACTGTGATTGGCTTAAAATTCCTACGTCACAGAATTTCCTGGCTTGGGTTTGCAGATGTTATTTTTTGCAGAGACAAGCAATAGCCGGAAATATGTCTGCGTTTGCAGGCTATTTTCAACGTGGATATCAATGAATGACAGGTGTCAATGGATACCATTCAGCTACCCATTTGAGTAGCGGTGGGGCGGTGGAGCCATATGTTTCTCTCAGAAATTTTTTTTACTTTAACTTAAGTCTTGAACCTTAATAAATTTTTGACATGTTGTTTTTATTTTTTGTGGATCCTGGGCCATTTGAATACACAAAATTTTCTCCAAACAACAAAAATATGAAACAAAGAAAAAAATTCATCCAACTCAGGGCAGCCATTACTATGACACAATATTGGCATGATGTACAGATGTTTAGAGCATTTTTCATATTTGACGCACCAGCAATAGTTCTGGCAACCGAAGCAAGATTAGCAATTTTTTCTGGGAATATTTCAAATTGTAGGAACTTTTGTAGCTAAATTTAAAATTAATTTCCCAGAGAAAGAGAGAGTACCCTGGGAGTGAGGTTGTACCATTTATACTCGTACCCAGGGTCATTTCCGCTTTCAAGATGGCGGGCAGGCGGTTTATAGCGATAGTTTAGAGATAGTCGGGCATGAGATGTTTCTTGGTGAAATGATTGACAACCTCCCCAGTTAGTCACGTCTTGTTTTTCTTGTTTAGGATTTTTATGCATCCTCAGAAATCTGCAGTGGAAACAAGTATACTGTTACTGATGCAGATGGTAAAGTCAGATGCCAGTCATGTGCTAGATGTCATGAAGGATATGGATTGGAGCCAAAATGTGGCAGCACTGTTCAAAGCCCAGTTGAAAACGTTTCCTGTGAACGATGCTCTAATGGAACATTTTCCAACAAATACGACTCTGGGCCATGTTATAAGTGTCAGGTTTGTGATGAACACCAGGTTGTGATATCGTACTGCAATAGCCAGGCAGACACAAATTGCAGTCAAACTTGCAACAGTGGCTATTATTTTGCTAGGGATATATCGCAGTCCTGTCACAAATGCTCCTATTGTTGTGATGATGAAAAAGATGAAGAACAACCTGAATGTGTCAGGCAAGGTCTTAAAAAGAGTAATCAACATTGCAGTCATCGAGTTGATAAGAACTGTGCTCCAGATCTGCCCACAGACATTTCTTCACCATCCAGCAGTAATGGAAAAAAGCAACTGGACTTAGGAAAGACACTTGCTATAATTTTTGGTACGCTCGTTGGTGTTCTTGTTGTTGTTCTTGTTGTCTGTGCAATATGGAAAAGAAGACAGAGCAGTGATCAAAGGCAGATCTCAGAAAATGATGCTCCAATGATAGTTGTTGATGATGCAAACAATGTGACAACTTCTACATGTACATGTAAGTACCCTATTACTGGCTTGGTAATTTTGCATGGTTTGGAATGAATTAGGAAAAAAGAAGAAAGAGAAAAGTGTGAAAATTAATGTAGAAGTAATTATGAAAGTTACATTGTGTATGTCTCATTTGTGTTTCTCTGATATAAGTTGAATTACTGGCAAAGACCCACAACTAGGCTAGACTTGATTGACTTACCCCAGCTAGCCTGAGTAATCGAGGCAATAAAATTGGTGAGCTACAGTCTATAATAGGCACTCACAAATTCTTCTCCCAAACTTTGGGTTAAAAATCTCCCAGATATTGTGTGTGGTATACTATGTTGTAGTTATCATTTTAATTAAATGTTTATGATCATTACACATAGTGCTCTAAATATTTATTATTCGTACATGTAAATATTAAAAATTTTAATTACTGTAAATAATGTGTAGCCTGTATTAAATACTTCACATTCACTTAGTACTGACAACATGCACCCTTTTTTGTCCTCTTTGTATATTTTAGCACAAGAACAAAATGGGAACATTGTCAGTCAAGCATCAGCATTACACTCACCTACCATTGTTTCAACACATCAGCCAACTGCAGTTTCCAGACTTATTAACGAAGGCTTTGTTCCATCCAATCCTGGAACTCCTCGAGTGTCTCCTGATGTGACCCCTCATCACACCGATGATGAATTGGATCCAGTGTCTGATCATTCTAACAAGCCCCGTAAATTTACACGGCCAAAAAAACATGATTCTCGCACCGGCAAGGGTCAGTATATGTTGTCAGTATATTTAACAATTATATATTCCACGAGTGCGGGTTGGATATGAGATGGTAGATAGCCAACGAGGTGCATAGTGCCGAGTTGGCTATAATCATCTCACATCCAACAAGCTTGAGTGGAATAATTGTTTTATTAAAAATGCCCCCTAAATATATCAAACTAGACTAAAATGAAAATAGAAATGCCCAAACCCTCACATGTGTGCTTACCATATTTATAATTTTGTAGAGCATGGCATAATGGCTCACATACCAAGATGGCTAAGCAAATAAAAACTCTCGAATTGCATTATCCAATGATACAGTTTTTAACAAACACAGTTGAGCCCTGCTATTTCAAACTCTTAGGGGAAAAGAAAAATTGTTGGAAATAGTGACTGAGGGCCAATATTCCCAAGTATGGCTCCAGCAAGCTAGGTTTACTTAGTAAGTAGTTTATGATATGGCACTTCAGCAATGTTTGTTTATTTTCTAGCTCCAAAGAGTAGGGATCAAAAACTACCATGGAGTTCTTTGAAGTGCAACTGTTGTTATGAGCTCTGTAAAATAACGATCGTTAAGGTTTCTGTATGAAAGATGAGAGTAACAAATTACAAGTGTTTTTTGACAGTTTTTACTGCAAATTTTGAATTCTGCCAGTTTTTGAAAACAAAACTGTAAAGGACTGATGACCAGTTCCATGAAAACAGTCTATATGGCAAAATTGTAACCAAGAAAGAGCCTGCTTATTAACCAATTAGGAGGTCTGTAAGGGAGAATCTTGACCAAGGTTGTGAGTAAGGGAGCTGAATTTAATTCTGCCAAAGTTTGCTTGTCCTCTAACTTTTTTTTCTTATCAGGCTTTTTGGCACTTCCATAGATAAATATTGTTAGATGAAAATAGTCAATGATGTTGCATTTTAGTTTGCAACTTTTTCACTGCAAAGCATTACCGGTCTTAAGATGCCGGTCTAAGATGGGAAAATCTAGACCGCTTTCAATATCGATTTTAGCCAATCGAATTTGTGAATTTGGTAGCTCCCTGAATCCTTGTGAGACAGAGCCATATAATAGATTATTTTATTGACCAAGAGCTAAAAGAGAATAACATTCTGAGGACAAGATTTTTGATTAGTGCATTATGAAAAGTTCAAGTTATTGTAGTTTTCCAGTTATGTTACATGGTCTGATGTACCCGGGGGGGTACTGAGGATTTCAAGCTACGGGTATGATTGAAGGATTTTGGGGGTTTGAAATTTTTGATTCCTGGAATTTTTGGGGTAAGAAAATTTGACAAGTATTTTTTGGGGTGGCTTGATTTAAGAAGGGATTTTTGGTGGATATTCAAAACAAATTATCTGTAGAAGAAACAAGATACTTAAGCAGAGTTGGTGTTTTAGCGATGGCAAGCTTTCAATGCTCAAATGAATATGGCAGGATTATCCATTTGTCATGTGAACTTAGGTGAACCAAGTCGGCACGCCAAAACATGCCCGTAAGTAAGTAAGTAAGTAAGTAAGTAAGTATAGGGTGGGAAGTTCAAATCCATGGTCTTGATTGAGCGTCGGGGACTGACAGGCACAGAATTTCCAAGCTAAGGCCTCACAAATTCTTCTTCTGATAAGTTGTTTTCTTCTTTAGCTAATACATGACAGCTGCCTAATACTCTCCTCCAACTTGTGACAGCATTGAAAGCTTGTGATCGCTAAAACATTGACTCTGCATCAGTATCTTGTTTCTTATTATGTCTGCTGTCTACTACAGAGTCGGGAACAATATTGTTAGTCAAAATTATCTGAAGATTCATGGTAGTGCAAGCCAACTGGCTGATCTAGCTTTGTGAATAAAATACAACCAAACTTGTTACATTATGCATCTGTTTCGGCATGGGATTTTATTGGGGTTTAAATGTTTGGTCCAGAGATTTTTTGAAGTTTTGCTGGAAGCCCCAGGGCTTTTGGGGGGTTTTGATTTTTGTCTTCATAAATTCAATCGTCCAAGCTGTCACATGAAAACCCGAGTTCCCCTCCAGGTTGACATCATGATGATGTTTTTGTTCAACACTACCAAATGGTGGAATTCAAAATAAACAGGGTTCGATTTTGAGCCAAGGGAAACAGAAATCAGTTTGAAATAGGGGCAGTTCAAAATAAACAAGTTTGAAATAGCAGATAGTAAATGACTGAAAAAAAACAAGGACTTGCAGAAAGTTGTATCTTGACATGCTCATCATAATCTGATAATAAAAAAAAGGATTTCACCAAGATGTTTTTGAATTATATAGAGAATATTAATTACATGGCCATGTAGAGATACGAAATTTATCTTCGAGTGTTGAAGAATATTTCACGAGTGAGCGCAGCAAACAAGTGAAATATTTTTTAACACAAGAAAAGAAATTTCGTATCTCCAAGCTAAAGTGACCATCTAATTTTCTTTTTATTATATAAAATTCTCACAATACATAACAACGTTTTTGGTGATTTTCCAAAGATTTCCAACCACTTTCTGAAGATTTCCAAAGATCTTCCAAAATGTGTCCGAAGGCCAGACGAATGTTTCCAAACATTTACCAAAACTTTCCAAAGTTTCTGAAGATTTCTGAAGATAACCAAAGATTGCCAAAGATCGACTTCCGAAGAAGATCCGAAGATGTTTCAATCATACACCAACAAATTTAAGAGTAGATAAAGGGACAAAAATATTATCAAAAATTATATCTTCACATGTGTGGATAAAAATGATATCCCCTCAGGTGTGGATATCATTTTAATCAATTTGTTACCACTAACTTTTATATAATAAAAGCACTTATGTTGTATCATTGCAATGGTAACCTAGTACACTGCTAGTATGTCATGAAGATGACCAAAACTTGCAGCTTGCTTACTAATCATTGAGCATTTTGTGTGATACCTGTACCAGTATTGTAACAACACTTGATAAAATGTGGTAGTACTGATCGTTCAAAGTACAATTGCTGGAAAGTGCTAAAAATTGTTGCCAGCCACTGTAAATAAAAGTAAAAGAGTCTGGTCTGCTCATACACTGTATGTAGTCTGGTCTCAGGTACAATTCCTATCTAATTAGCTGGTGTTCATTAATACAGGGCAAATAAAAATTGTGCAACAGCCTAAATCTCAGAACCAGATTGAAGGCTCAAGGGTTGAGTTCTCCTGTGAATGTCAGGTGCAGAGAGACTGTCAAGTCTGGTATCAATGGCTCAAAGATGGCACAGAATTTCAGCAGCAAAACAATGCCAGTCTTGTCCTGGATTCTGTTGAGATGCGTGATTTTGGATGCTATAGATGTTCTGTACAAGTAACTCACAAAGGAGGTCACAGAGAAGCTGTCATGTCAGAACCAGCATTTTTGGAGGTTGCCCCTTGTGAAGGAAAGAGTAAGTGATGTTTTTTGATGGCATATCGAATTTAGTTTGTCTTAATCTGACTTGCTCTGATAGCTGGGGAGTGGCTACAGCACTAGGCATCGGGTTCTTTTATGTTGCAAAATTAATTGGTGACCAAACCCTCTTTTGTTTGTGGTCATTTAAGCTTCATGGAGGTTAACCGTAATTTATCATGTAAAGACATCACAGGGAAAGCAGGAGTTTTATTCTGACTTATTCGACCAGGAATGAAACTCATACCTCACCTGGGTCTACTGAGCTGATACCCTATCAACTCTAAACTAACCGGAGATTGCTTGCAGGGGCAGATCCTGGATTTTAATAACAATAACAATAACAATAACAATAACAATAACAATAACAATAACAATAACAATAACAATAACAATAACAATAACAATAACAATAACAATAACAATAACAATAACAACAACAACAATAACAATAACAATAACAATTATAATACTTTTTCAATGGAGGGGGAGGTGGTTGGTACCTTGGGGTTGCAGAATCAATGGGGCATGCCCTTAAAATGTTGCAATTTGAGAATTGGAACCTAATTGAAAACTGTTACAACAGAAATACTTAGTCTAGCAATGCTACACTCCACCCTAAATCTTCCCCTGGCTTGTGAGTCAATTGTGTGTTATGAAATATCCCATTTTAGTGAAAAATGATTTGTATATTACATGATATATTGACTATATGATAATGATTGTCAGATTTGTACCTTTTACTTTGCAAATATTATTCTCTGAAGAAACTATTTTATCATTCTAATTTGTTATTCTTATCTTGCAAATTAATTAGTCCATGCAATGATTTATTAAGTACCAGTAACATCAGGAATTTGAATCCCTTTGATTCACCTTTCAAATGGTTAGAGAAACCAAATAAGTCAGATCTGGTCTGAATAGGGTAACAATGTTTGGGTCAGGTCTAAAATAAAGAAAGCAAAAATCACATATTTCTGGCAGAGTAGGGTAAGGGTTTTACTGGAAGCGAACCCCTCCCCTTCAAATTTCATTGCTAAGGAGTCTACCACGGAACTCAGGGGATTTTCTATCGATCTCAGGCAGGTTAGCTGCCACCTTCCTGATACATTGATGTACAAGAAAAATCTATTATTACGAAAGTAATTTGGCTCATGATAAATAAATCACAGTACGGACCTCAAACAGAAGTATTATGACATCACGGGAAATTAGCTAGCCAAGTACATGTAATTAAAGGTAATGAAAGATCTCGGAACCCCAGCCAAGGGGGGGGGGGGGGGACTTCCTTATAAAAAGGGGGGAAGTGATGTGCGCACCTTTTGGGGGTGCAAAAAGGGGTTTTGGGCTCTT
>Ga0126339_10002501_pt1 | contig 13196 bp, 12 predicted proteins | sample OrbTmetagenome_2_FD_92532 | JGI IMG/M metagenome (GOLD analysis project Ga0126339, IMG submission 92532) | Coral microbial communities from Petempiche,Puerto Morelos, Mexico - Orbicella T R C metagenome | ecosystem: Host-associated > Invertebrates > Cnidaria > Coral | place: Petempiche,Puerto... | reverse complement strand
AGCAATCACGTTCGGTTTCAACACAACTGTCTAACCACTTTCTATTGTCCCTTTTTCCTTCTTAACACCATCCGATCTACTCTTCAGAATAGCTTCATTTTCTTTTAACATTTCTAGGGGGGAGGTGTCTATTATACTTGCTTCTATTCATCTTTTCCTAAAACGTCAAGGACGTAGTTGAAATCGCGGGTTTTAGCGCGCAAAAGGGAAGGTGTCCCAACAACTTATGGTCAGGATTGTAGTCTCTCTTTCGTTTAGTCCGTCGTGCGTGACGCGAAAGAAAACCGCGAGAAAAAAAAAAATGTCGCGCGAACTCCTGGAGGCGAGAAGCATGCGAAAGGAGGGACTACCGCCCAAAGAACAGACCATTAGAAAAGTGATGGAGGAGGGGACGGTGCGGAAAATACAAAAAAAAAATCATACAAGGGAAGGCAGCTGAAAAAAAAAATCGTGCAAAGAAGAGGTGAAGAAAACAAATTCCTGCAGAGTGAATTCCACCGTTGGTCTGACAAACTGAACCCGGCTGAAGGGCGCTTTGGCAGCCACTTTTTCTGCAGTTTTCTGAGTCCTGGTGGAATTTCCATTCGCCAGATTTTCTCTACAATTAGAAAATCGGACATGTTTCCCTTTCCAGGTTGATATATTTTATTTGGCGCAGGAACCTAACAGAGTCCTAAAGTGCCCACGTCACAAAAACAAAAATTTTGAAATTATGGGATATGATGTCATATTCTTATAGAGGATCCTAAAAGGTTCCTTCAGTTTAGAACTGACTCAAACTCAAAATTAGATAGATTTATGTGGGGCAGTACCAAATTTTCATCCTTTATATTTTGGCTGGGAATTACAATTAAGAGGTAATTTTTGGCAAGGACCCTTTTTTAAGGATGCTCTATTCGAAAAAGGCGCCAAATCCCATAATTTCTCAAATTTATTTTCTGTGACGTCACACTATAGGACTCTATCATAAATACTGAGTAACCATAGCAAGTGATAGAACCATTTGCTATAAACAGCGATCCTGCTTGATTTATGCTTTGGAAGCCTCAACATATAGCAATGATTTCACAACTGAAATGTATAAATGAAGATTGTGGCACAGATGGGCACACACATGTCGAACCGTAACACTTTCCCTAAGATCAAGAAAGTTAACACGACTGATGCGTTTAGTATGGGCTGTTTCAATCTATTTTAGGCTTTTGACAAAATAAACGACGCATTAAATTCAAGGCCAATTGGTACATTAAATTTATCGGCAGAAAATCGTGGAAAACGCACCAAAAATGCTCCAAGTTTGCAAAATTTTCTGGGGGAGGGGGGCATGCCCACAGACCCCATTACCGGAATAAGCCCTTTGACCCCATATTTGTTACTGGACGGCCACTCACCTGGCCACTCACAGAATCGTGGCTAAAACATTGATTCACTGCATGTCCCCCACCCCATCCCCTGGGATTAAAATGAAAGGAAATTTCAAACTTTTAGCTCTAAAAGTTGTCGCGGTCTTTTATGAGAGGTTCCAAATATAGTAGTTTGACGAGGAAACTTTTGGTATTTTGTAAAACTGGTCACTGAGGAGAGGTGCGGTCGCTTTCGAGAGGTAATCGCAACGGGAGGTTCGACTGTATTTTGATAATAATGTTCAAGACATGTGACTTTTCCAGGAATAGGTACAAAATGACCTGATTGGTTGATCGATCGTTTGCGGTTTAATAATTTATATCGGTCGCGCTGACAAATATTACGAGAGTTGGCATTCGAGACCAGAATCAAAATTTGTTATACTCTGTGAGTGAGATCTAGATTTTGAACTTTAAAAGCAGATTGACGGAAGTAATCAGCATTTTATAATCACAAAAATAATTCCTTTAAGCGGTCTTTCTCTTTATCTATGAGGCAGAGAGAAAGTTCCTTTGTTGTCGCCAGGTGTCACGTCAGCTATTGTGACACTGAAATAATCTTTATTCGTGCATATAATTTTTGCAAGGAACGACAACACACAGACGCTCGCTCGACTGTAACCCAGGCTATACATTTGACAAACTCATTTGCAAAAATAAAGCAAAACTTTCCTTTCCCGGCATAGATACTACATGTAAAGAGTGCCACAAACAGTAAGATGTTTCGGTAACAACCTAGTAACGTTAAAAATGCGGATGAACAAGGTAGATACCCGGCAGCCGGGAAGTGTTTTTAAAATACTACATACCCAGCAGTCTGAAATTGTTCTAGAATTTCCACGGAAAAACTCATCCAATCCTTCTTAAAAACTGTAGATCTTTGTGTAGAAATGTCAAGCGATTTCAATTATAATTTTGGCTCTGTGGTTGAGGAAATTTTCGAGCTTGGGCATACTAAAAATCTCGATGTTTCGACAGTTATAAAACTTCGTACTCTGACTCCTGCGTCAACTCTCATAGAATAATTTCTACAAAAATTGAAGTTGGAACCCTATGAAAGTATTCGATAATTGTTCAGAAACGCGAAGCGATTCCAAATAATGTTTTGCTTTTGTTGATATGCCGAAGCGGAGAGAATTCGTCCGCAACAAAAATAAACAGTCTGATCGAATGTTTGCCACAAAAGAATTTTTTCCCAAAAGCGAATAAGTAAAGGATCGGGAAAGATTACGTAAGAACGTGTTGTTACCTGAACTCTCTTCAGTCAATATCTGCTCCTCATCGTCCAGAAGGAAGTCTATTCCCCTCAAATTGTCTGTTCGCGCTTCCCTGTTTCCTTCCCTGTAGTTGTTCATCCGCCTTGTTCGAAACTCTCTAGAATTCATGCATCTACGTCTAAGATCACGATCTATGGGTTCTTTGACAGATCCTTGTCTGAAGAGGCGGACATCTGTCACCTGGTTGTAGTTCAGTGTGAACGAATTTTCAGGGCTTGGCACCACCGCCATTATTGAGATTTACGAATGCAAAGTCACGCCGATTTGTAGCCTGCGAACGTAGACGTATTTCCAGCTGTCACAACAGCCGGAAGTACGTCTCCGTTCGCAGACTAGCCGATTTGCGCCTTTCGTTTTGAATCAGACTGGAGTGGGGGAGGGAGAAAAGAATGGGAGAAGCGGAGGGAGGGGAGGAAGGGGCAGGACGTGATGCACTATCGCCTTACCCACAGTCAGACCAAAATTTATGCTTGAATATCTGAAGACATTTTACGGGGCTCCGGAGAAAAGCATGGAGCCCCATTCCTTAGAAAATTTCGTAACCCATCAAGCCGAGAAAATCTGGTTATGACGTCACCGCAGGAGTGAGCAAGCGAACGTCCCTCCGTCGGTATAGACTCTGGGGAAGGGGGAGGGGAGTCTCGCGGTGCCCCAAAAGCGTTAACGAGGAGCAGAGGAATGTCATCTTTTCTTTGCTGGATTTTTTAAAGAAAAGAAAACTCATTTCTGTTTGTTATGTCAACAAGTGTAGCGGAGGTTGATCTAGGATTGAACTGAAGCAAAAAAATTAAGAGAACAGCAAAAAGCAAGAATTAATAGGCAAAGAGATAGCGAAGAAGATCGCGAAAGAGAGCGGACCAGGAACCCGTTTCTCGAAGCCTCGAAAAATTTTCGCATCCGGAAAGCCGTAGCAAGATCTCAAACCTTATGATTACAAAGCTATTTTATTTACATGTTCTAAATATGGCCAGACGTTCCCTTCACACAAGAAGTTTCAGGCGTGTACACATTTCTAGATCTGTTTTTAGAAACAGGTGAACTAAAAATGGCTTTGCGGGCCCGAAACGTTTTCGGGGTGGTCGAGAAAAGTGCCCCAGGGCTAGAAGGGAGATGGGGGGGAAAGGAGGTGAGGCAGTACTAACAATGCCGTGAATTAGATCGAGTCAGGGCTTTAGAAAGGGGATAAAATAATACTGAACAATGCCGTGAAGCAGAGCGAACGAGGGCTGTAGAAAGGTAGCCTGTGAAGAGGCTCCGGCTAGAAGGGTCTGACCGCGGCTGGAAGGGCCGAGAAGAAACTGGCGGAGAGAGAAGTGGCCGAGGGGAGAATGGGGAAGGGGGTCTCCCGACTCGATCAGGGAGCCATTCTCGTCCCCATAGCCTTTTTCGCTCCTCTTAGCCGGCAAGGCCTTGGCACGAGAATCAAAGGCCTCTGGAGACATAGGATTTTCTAGTCCTAGATTCTAGGACTTCTGGTCTTCGTGTATGCAGTCGTAATGTCTCTACAAACTGTATAGGATTGTCAATGGCGGCCGTCGAGGCAGGATTCGAGGAATCTTTGTTTCATCCCTTAAATGGTATCAATTTGGGGAATGTTTCCGTCAGTGTAGAACAGAAAGAGGTGATAAGGAACATTGCTGTTTTAGAGAAAGACACTAATTTTTTACCTGCTTTTGCAAGTCATTGATTTTTCAGTTATTACCCTTTGTTTTTGACTCCAGGCATGGATCAACTGAATCGTTTATTTTCGTTGTTTCGCCTTTAAATGCGAGATCAGACCGTGAAACAAAACGATACGCAGGTCAACTGTCTAATGGATCGGAATACTGAGTCATTGAGCGAGGTTGAAATTAAAGATATCAAACAATCGAAGTATCCAATAATTTCTGGCCACCCGGGGGCATTTGTTGGAAAATTAAGGAAGTTTTGGATTGTGAAGATGTGATGGCAAGTATTTAATATCTGTCTTAAGTTATTCCCACTTACTACAGTATAATATAACGCTTTGTAAGTGCACGAATTTTGCTCAGCAAATATGCACTGGGGCCAAAGAATGTGACAAATAAAATTTTGTACCTTTTATGAAATAATCAAAATGTCTTCTTATAGATGGCTTTTTGTGTACAAATAATGTACTTCAGCTTCTTTACTTAGTCTTGCTCCACCTTCTCTAATTAAAGGTGGAATTTTCTGACTACGTGACAAATTATTGTTTATGTGATCATCATTTCTATTTTATTTATGCACTCAGACAATCCCAATCCTGTATGAGTGGCTTTCAAACTAAAATCAGTCTGTGACAATTTGATATACTAGTATATACTAATGCAAATGTGGAAATTTAATTAGCTGAGCTACTTGTATGCTATCACTGATCACAAATTAAACTAATTATAATCATTGTTAAATCAGCAAACATTCGCATACATTGTATTTCCAGGAAGAGTTTTTGGCCTGCATATGCCCAACTAGGTATGCTAGGTGCCATATTTGCAAAGGTGCCTGTAGTCGTACTGAATGCAACAGTAACTGAGCAAACAAAATGTTATACATATTATTGTTGTTATTATGTTATACAAAGTTCCCTTGGAATGGTAGATCCAGAAATCATTGCAGTGAGCCCCAATAGGTAGAACATTTTCTACACATGTTCAACACGACCACACACTGGTGATGACAAAATCAAAGTGCTGCCTCTTCTGTTCATAGCAAAATCACAAGTTATGAGAGAGAGGATGCCACCTGCAGTGATTTACTCCAATTTACATACTGTCATTGTGGACATTGTATATTGACAATATAATTGGAAAATTTGACCTCAAAACAGTATCCCTTGGTTGATGATTTTCTTAACTTGGCCTATCTACTTGAAAATGTATTACTGCCACAGCAACGAGAAATTATAGGTTGACCACTTGTTCTTGAAAAGTGAACATTTCATTGCTTAGCCCCTATTTTGTAAGTGATGAAGACATTGTATATTTTCTAATCCCCTGTAAACTTTTAAACTTTATCCGTAAGACTATTATTGTTTAAGTTTCCTCAGTTACTATTTTTTTAACTACCCCTGAAATAAAAAAAAAGCAAGTCATTTATTTAGTAAAACTCAAATTGCTTCAAATTCTTTATATGAGGCTTGAAGCCGAAACTGAAATATGTGTATACCCTTAATGTTGGTAAAAAAGTTCTCTTCATTTTGGGGGATTGATTGCAAGGCTGTCACTGATTAGTTGTCAGGTGGTAAACACAACCAGAATATCTAAATGTCTGTTTTCAGTTGCACGTATATCAGATTTGAGAATTTAATGTGTATAGTTTTATGCAGTGACAGATTTGTTTAGAAATTGATGCCTTGCTGAGGCCGCAGGTTTTTAAAACCCTAATTTCACCTAAATCATTTAACTATACCTGACTGCAAAAGGAGCACTTCCTAACTTTTGCATCAGTACATAGCTTAAACATTATCGACTTATCATCATCATCATCATCATCATCATCATCATCATCATCAGTTCCGCTTCTCCGTTTGGAGATTGGGGCAAGCAAAGAAAAGTTGAAATTGCTTATTGGCCTTTCCATAGTTCCTTCCATTGATGCCAAAGCAAAAAAAAATATGCTTACAATTATTCGTCAGGAAACAAAACCGTTTACACACCGTTTTCCCTCAAGGGCAGTACGGAAATATACTTTAGATATATTTCCTGAAACACCAACCCTAAGCCCGCATTTATAAACGGTCCCAACTTTTTAAAATTGTGAAAGGCGCTGTAGTGCAGTTGTGTTGGGGGCAACAGGTCTAAACTTAGGGGGATTTTTGTTGTGATGTTGTACGCCCTCAACGAAAAGACACATCCGAGCACTTTCGACACTTCCACGGTTCACTCTTTTTCGCCTCACCGTAGAGCGCTGACTCGACGAAGGTGATTCTCCAACCTGTTGCGAGCCACAAACTCTTTTCACACAAGACCCTACGATCGACAATTCCTGCGAAGAAAGTGATGCCAGCAACAACAAACGGAATTATTTAATATTCTTCAGCTTTCGGTACATGGTTCGCACAGTTTCGTTGATAAACCATCGCCAAACTTAATTCCTTACCGAGTGAAAAACTCAAGCACTTTTAAAATTCTCGGCTCTCTGCTGCTTTTCTCGCCAAAAATATCAACCGGGGTTTCTAAAAAAAACTGTTTTGTTGCAACACCGACAAGTGTTGAGTCGTGAGTTAAACAATGCGGAGAACTGGGAGAATTTTCACCCAAATCCTCCATGTCCTCCATTTTAAACACCGCTGGTCACAACTGTTTCATATTTTCGCGCCAGCAATTCGCAAGAACATTCTGACTTCGGTTCAAGATTTCTTTGTTTTCAAACAGCCAATCAGAAAAATTCGAATTAATTCGAAAATCTTATGTCCCCAGAGCCCTTCGATTCTCGTGCCAAGGCCCTGCCGGCTAAGAGGAGCGAAAAGGGCTATGGGGACGAGAATGCCAGAGAGCCTGTTCACAGCCTAATAGCAAGGAGGCGGAATACGCGAAAAATTGACTTAGAAGCCCGGAGGGGGAGGGACTTCACATATGAAAGGGTGGGGATGCTCGTCGGAAAGTTTAAAATAAACCCCTAAAGGAGACCAATCATGGTGTGACACAGGATTTTTTGACCCCTAAACCTGGAAAGAGACCATATTAAAACATATAAAGACGGATTCCGCTCAAAGGTCGAGCAAAAAGTGTAAAAATTATTTACTAAAAATCTACTTATAGCACGGTAACTTTTTGAATACTATTTACAACATCTCACTGTGAAGTAGACCCGAGCGATCGGGGTTTTCCGATTGTATTCGTGACGTCCTCTCCCGATGACACTATTGTTCTTTCGAAAATGAACATGGCGGCCATTGCGTGGACTTACCTTGGTGCACAGCACGGACTTCCTTTCGTAAAAAAAGCTGGAAGCTCAGTTCAGTTCGAGAATTTTTGGGTTGATGGAGTAGCTGAATAGTGACCAGTTCTTTCTGGAGGCCAATATCAAGTCTCTCAAAATATCCACCATCGAAAATGCTGTCCTTACTTCGTTGAACTCACGCTTGGGAGAGTTATAACACAGGGAGAGGATGTACTGAAAACAAGCAAGATGTGCGTTTTCCCTATATATACGGCTAGCGCCCAATAAAAGCCAACTAGATTTGAAAGTACACGGTAATAAAGATATCATTTGCTCCAGATTTGTCCTTTACATTCTATGTATGCGTGAAGTACTGTTTTTTATGCAACTCAACTGTATCATTACATGGTCCCAATCCACTGAGAATTACAAGGGTCCTAGTATGAATGAAATAATATCGGAGGATGACATCCAGCCAATGCCCTCAAACCGAAGGGTTTATCCTAAGCTAAGTGACATAAGAAGCCATCTGTATCGGGCAACCGTAAAACACAGATTCTCTAAAGTTGATCAAGAGAATGTGGCTGAAAAAGTTATCCACTGGAAAGCATCTAGCTCAGAGGACTTCTTCCACTTCCGCCCATGTGGAGAGGCCCTTTGAGGGGAAGGTGATATTAGGAAGAGGATATCCAAACCCCTCTATTCATCCATCAAACTGCATGGCAGCGTAAACTCCTGGAAAGATATGGCAATGACATGTGTTTACTGGATGCCACATACAAAACAACCCGCTACTCTTTACCTTTGGTTTTCCTCGTGGTGCGCACAAATGTCAAGTACCAGGTAGCTGGATCATTTGTAGTGCAAAATGAAAGTACATCCCATTGCATTAAAGAGGTTTTGCAACTTCTTAAAAAAGAAAATCCTGGTTGAAACCCAAAAAACTTCATGACTGACAACTATGAACAGGAGATAACAGCTTTGGAAGATACATTCCCAGGCACTGTTGAGCTGTAGAACCTTAAAGGATTATAGAATATAAACTATAAAACTGTGTTAGGGTATATTTGCTCTTGGAATACCATTTTCAGAATATGTCCCACAATTGTTGTGCTCTAACTATTCTCTTGCAGTAGATATAATTTCTGCCCAGCTACTAACTAAAAATAGTTTATTAGAGGCTGAACATCATCCAGTTGGATTATGACTACTTAACACCTCTCACCCAAAGAAATTCAGGTTCTTGTTGCTCAGAAGTAACAGCCTTGACTTTTTGGCAAGTCCACATGAGAGACAATAGTTTGGACAAAAGCAGTCTGAAACCATGAATCATTTGCCAGATAAGCTAAATTATTGAAGCCTTTGAATTGCGGGGTGTACAGTATTTCTGTGTGATTTCCACAGAGAGCAAGCTTGGGAAAGGTGGACAGCCAAAGCAACAAACGGAGTATCAACTATCAAAGATGAAGTACTTGCAAAATTTCAGCTTATAGCAAATCCAGAGACGGAGAAGATTTACCAGGAAAGAGTGTGCTCCTTGAAAAAATCCAGTTTCTGGAAGGAAAACCAAAATCTACAAGTGTGGTTTGAAAACCTCTGGTTAAAAGAGCACAAGGTCAGTGCAAGTTATGTACAGAGAAACTAGCAGCTGCTATTGTTCTTATTCTTGATTGGCCTAAGATTAGGTTCACGTCGTCTTTGGAGATTTGGAAATCTTTAATATGTAAGATCGCTTTTTAAGGTCTATTAAGCTATAATTTATTACCTTTAGATATGTAGAGAAGAACACAAGATGCCACTCGCTTTACCGCACCTACCCAAAGGAGTTGCCGAGATATCTTCATAATAGGCCAAAACCTATTATTGAAACTGCCATCGACAAGATGGCACATGCAGAAGACATACCACCTTCCCATATCAGAACCACAGAGAGTGATGGTGTTTTCAAGGTGAAAGGCCAGGATGACTTCCAAAGATGGTACTTAGTACAATTTGGGAACGAAGACCAACAGCCATCTTGTGAGTGCCAATACTGGGTGCGCACCCACCTCCCACGCAAACACTTCCTTGCTATATTTAGGCATAATCCTGAATGGGGAGAAACTGCCCCAGCATTACACAAATTCCCCCATGCTTGCCTTGGACGAAGCCATTATAGCAAAACCAGCATATAACCCCACGCCACCTCCATGCACTCAAGTTGCTGATGCACCTTAGACTTCTCCGTACCCAGTCAAAACATCCAAATGGAACCTAGCTCAGCACCGACATGTAGCTTGTCATATGCACACCTCCCACAGAAAAAGTGTTCCCCCAAAGCCTCGGGCAGTATTTGCCGAGAGATTCTTGGTGAGATAGGGCAATTAACATTCCTTATGGATAACAGAGATGAGCTGCAGAATTTAAAGGCAGAGCTTCGAGAAACGACAGCCAACAGATAAACAACTTACCCATCAGCAGCCAGCAGTTAAACAGCCTACCCATCAACAGCCAGCAGGTAAACAGCCTACCCATCCACAGCTCACAAGTAAACAGCCTACCCATCAGCAGCTAGCAGGTAAACAGCCTACCCATCAACAGCCTGCAAGTAAACATCCTACCCATCAACAGCCTGCAGGTAAACAGCCTACAAGTCAACATCCACCAGCTCCCATGGTTACTATCAGTCACACAAAAGCAAATAAACAGTATGAAGATGATGTAATTACTGTAGGGTTTTCTTCAGCTGAAACACCCAAGAGAGACGCCTTGATGACAGGGAGTGGCACATTATTAAGTCTAATGAATTGCTGACAGACATGGGAATCGACTACTACCAGAACCTGTTACACAAGCAATGTCCATATTATGAAGAATTGGAAGACACCACTATCGGAGTCCATCTTCAATTTTCTATTCACCGTAATGATTTCGTTCAAGGGCTGCATGATGGTAACAACCACTTGGTCTGCATTTCTAACACAGGTTGTCGGGACCAGAAGTTAATTGTTATGACAGTATGTTCACTGGCAGTCTGAAACCATGTGTCAAGAAGCAAATAATCTCCCTGGTATATGAAACAGGTCCTAAGATTACGGTGCGTGTAAAGCCTGCGCAGCAGCAGAGAAATGGCTCAGGCTGTGGTCCATTCTCCTTAGCTCTTGCAACCAGCTTATTGAACAATGTAGATCCGAGTAAAGTAGCATACAGTCAGGAGAAGTTGCGGGAGCACTTGATTCATTGCCATCATGCACAAAGGGAAATTGACATCTTTTCCTCAGGATAACATTCAGAGCAAACCTCTGTGCAGAGCTAAGCCAAAGTCTATATCTCTTGAGTTGTACAGTGTTTGCCGTTTGCCATGGGATAATACTGATAAAGCAAATATTGATTACCACATGGCAAAGTGTGACAAATGCTCCAGCTGGTTTCACCAGAAATGTGCCAAAATTCCAGATGAAGTCTTTGAGAGGCAAACAAGCTGGCATTGCCGTCTATGTTCTGTTTAACTGTTTCATGTAATACATGTTATTGTAGAGCAACATATTGTAGGCAAAGAGACAAGGATCATCCGACAGAGATATTAACATTACTAGACTTAACTTGTATGTGTACATCAGTGTTACTTATTCAGTCTTCTTTAATGGCAATACGATAAATGTGTCTCTCTCAAAGCATGCATCGAAGGCGAGGGCTGGCTGAGAGAATACTGTTCAAAGATTCAATTTGACTGGTATGTTAAAACAATGAATTCATTTTGCTCTGCCAATTCTTACAATGTGCTTAATATACTGTTTTCAATATTAATCTGGAAACTTTGCAATTACAACATTTATATTGAAAATGTCAATTACTACCAGCAAAAGCAGAGTTTCTTGACCAATCGCGATATCAGCATTTCTCAACAAAAAAATGTCCACGCTTTTGTTAAGGGGTGCTAATTGGCAAAAACTGATCATTTACAGGTCAAGTTTCAAGTCTTAAAAATAGTGTAAAAACATTATAGAAATCCCGGGCTGCCAATCAAAAAAGCATTGCCAATTAAATTTTAGTCTAAGATGAAATTTATAACTGTAGTATGTGACACAAAACTAAAGGTGCTTTTTTAAAATGATTCCGCTAATATAACATATAGATTTAGGCCAGCCTGAAAGCGCAGCTTCTGGGCCGGGTTGTTCAGAGCCCGATTAAGCTTACCGAGGAAAAGGTAGAATTTTGATTTGAGTTTTGTAACTTTGCGGTGAGGTTTTCTGTATATTGTTTGGTCTTCTGTTTTGAGTTTTAATAATCACCATATACACAAAACAAAGCAGCAGAAGAAAAAGTTGTAATTCAGTTAACTTTTAATCCTAGGTTAGCGTTAACCGGCTTCCGAACAATCCTGCCCTGTTTTCAACAAGGTAACCTGACATGAGCCAGCGATCCAATCGAAAATTAGCACTTGATCAGCGGTCAACTTAAAAAAAAACGTGACCTCAATGAGCTGTAAACTTGAGAAACCATAAACTGCAAGGGATCGCATACGATAAACGCTGCCAACGTAGGATCTACAAGAGATCTGATCAGCCAAAAAAAAAAAATGTTTGAAGACAAGCAATAGACTGCAAGGCTGATACTACGTGAAAAACGTTTCGAGACACCAGCATGATAAATTAGGATCGCAACAGTGGACAGCTGTTTCGCCCTTCTTGTCCGGCCACATTTATTCTTTTGCTTTTCGAGACACCAATCTTGACACTTTGCCTCCTTGCGCCCCGAAACATGTGATGTGGCAACGCGTGTTTCGGCGCGCAAGTGAGTTCAAAGTACGGAACTTGATATAGTGCACGGGTCATTTTGCAATTTATGTGCGTTGGCTAGCTGTTGGCTGGCGTTACATATCTTCGCTACACAGTGCTGACGAGCCCCAGGAAGGGCGAAACAGCTGTCCACTGTTGCGATCCTACTTTATGGGTTCTTGTCATGTTGGTGTCTCGAAACGTTTTTCACGTAGTATCAGCCTTGCAGTCTATTGCTTGTAAACTTGAGCCCGCGATATGGTCACGTGGTATTGGTCAGCGTATACCTTGTTTTGACAGGTGTCAATTGATCATAACATAGATGTCCAATATCAAAGAAGTACACGGTAAAGTAAGGTTGCACGGCAGGTCTTTTTTGCAGGGTGCAGGTTGCAGGTTGAAATTTAATTATAACTGGAAAACCGCTGGCACTAATAATAATAATAACCGATAAACTCGTCAGGGGTTCTTACATAAAGTAGTTCGCCTCTTTCACATAGTGAACACACGATCGATCCGCTATAAGTACTTATCTATCGACATGCTGAGACCAGTGAAATCTCTTCAAAGCCATCTAAATGGTCGCTCCACAGATGTTTCCATCGATTCCAGATTTGGCTCGGGTCTTCCTATAGGACTCCACGTGCGAATGTTTATTTTAGCTTGCCATTTATGTATGCAATTAGGACTATTTAAACGCTACGTTTTCCTAGCGCGCCAATCTTTTCAACGTTTTCTATAGCTTCAAGTTAATGTTGTTGCGGAATCTATACTCTACCTAGCTTCACCGTCATCGCTACAGTCAGGAAACATTTGTAAGTCTTTATATTCTGTCCTGTATTTTTCTTATCGCTCGGCTCTTCTTCACATGTATTTTT
>Ga0126339_10002500_pt1 | contig 13196 bp, 7 predicted proteins | sample OrbTmetagenome_2_FD_92532 | JGI IMG/M metagenome (GOLD analysis project Ga0126339, IMG submission 92532) | Coral microbial communities from Petempiche,Puerto Morelos, Mexico - Orbicella T R C metagenome | ecosystem: Host-associated > Invertebrates > Cnidaria > Coral | place: Petempiche,Puerto... | reverse complement strand
ACTGAATGACCAATCATCTGCCAGAGTCATTTCAATCCTGAAAGAACTATTTTCCACACATGGCATACCTGACATCATTGTATCAGATAATGGCCCACAATTCAGCTCTGATGCCTTTCGGCTGTTTGCCGCTGAGTACAATTTGGGTCATGTGACAAGCTCACCTAAATACCCAAGAACCAATGGGGAAGTTGAAAGGGCAGTCCGTACAGTCAAAGCACTGCTCCGCAAGAATGAAGACCCATATCCAGCCCTCCTTGCTTACTGATCTACACCTTTGCAAAATGGTTTTTCACCCAGCGAGTTACTGACGGGGTACCGTCTGCGAACCAAGGTTCCTGCCACGCCTAGTGACCTCAAACCAAATGTGCAAGATACCGACCAGCAAAGAGTACAACTGAGAGAGGACGAATACAGGTCAAAGCAACAGATTTATCATGACAAACGACACCAAGCCCGTGCCCTCCCTCCACTCACCACTGGTGAGCAAGTTTGGGTGCGCGACCAGAACCGGGAAGGTCAGATCATTGGAGCAACCAAGCTACTGAGTTCCTACTTGGTGAAGACCGACATGAGCACATTGCGACGTAATCGGTCTGCTCTAGTTCCAACCAGTTCGAAGCCAGCCTTCCCCTCTGATGGCCTAACTGTGGCACCTCGCAATCACGTACTGCTCATGGACCAAACACCTCCACAGGTTTGTACCATTGCGCGAGAGAATCTACCGGCTGAACCTTCAACACCTACTGGATCCACAACAGCTGTGTCAACCCAAGAAGGCCATCCGAACACTGGGCACTCTCTTATGGAGCGTGTTACATGGTCAGGACGAGTAATAAAACCGCCACAATGGCTAGATCTGTGAACATTTAACAAAGCGAACTTGCCTTGAACATTGTTACATTATTGTTGAGTTTACCGAACTGTGTGCACAGAGTTAGCACTCAAACTTTGGGGGGCAGATGTTGGATTAGTTGTTCATTACATCAGACTTCCGGTTTTCTAGTTATAAGACCCCGTTGCATCTTGGGTCCTCGTGCTTTTCGTGATCCACCATCTTGTTCACTTCTTGAATTGTATGTCTTGTATGCAGAATAAATCCTTGCTTTGAAGCCTAAATATTATACAATGATCCACAAATCATGCATTTTTCTGTGTCTCCCAATCACGAAGGCCCAGCTTGCCATTTCGCATTGAGCTATCTTGTTCTGGTCCATTTACAAGAGGCCACCTTTGGATTGCGGACCAATTTTACTGTTTTATCCTTGTTTTTCATCAAGTTTTAACACTCTTTGAAAATTTTCCATAGTTTTAACTGAAAAACAGCTATATCCCTAGAATCAAGACATAGGCCGGAGTAAACAACTTTTCGGTACATGGAAGACTAACATGTTTCCTTTCCATGAAAGGTTATACTAAAAGACTTTAAACCCAAAGGTGGCACTTTAAACTTTAGAAGCAGTTACTATTTCAAGATGAATCTTTGTGAGATTCGTTTCTTAGCAAGCAAACATCCTTGTACCTCTCATGCATCTCTGTGCCATCTTCACTAATTACTGTCAGCTCAACTAGAGACCAGTAGTATCACTTCGTATGTGTAACTGTTATGTAAATTATTACTAGAAGAAGCAGTATTTTATTTTGTCTATTTTTGAAACAATGCATTGCATATTATTGGCAAATTATCTGGGCATCTTGGAAGAGACCAAAACGTAAAAAAACACTGATAAGTTTTTGTTCAGAGATAATCTTGCCAAAATGGAAAATAAAAAGGAGTGTGATCAGTATATAAGCTTGAAGAATTTCCTACAAATGAAAATCGTACTCGCCAAACAAGCAAGTGAACTATGATTTGTACTTGCCTGACACTTTTTGTGAACACAAGTTTGCATTGGCGAGCGGGCGAGCTCTAATTCCATTGGATTTATACTAAAGCAATTAGATTATTTGCTCTCAATTTCTATGCATGGTAGTTGACGAGGGTGCAGCCTTTGTCAACTATCACGAAATAGAAATCTCGAGCTCGTTATCTAATTGTTTACTAGAAACATTCGTGGAAGTTTGGGAGACCTTGAAAAAGCTGTGGAAACAATCACCTGTCAGCTCCTGTTCCCACAGCTTTTCTTGTTCTCCCAAAATTCCACTTGTGTTCTATAACTCCATAGAAACATGTTACATGTTTTCTATTTCTTACTTTAAAATTGTTTATAAATCCTCTAGAACTGCATACTTCACCGGTTTTTGGAGGCAAAAGAAGATATCAGTCTCTCTTCAGAACACTGTGAAGGTTCTCACAAATGTGACATGGAATGGGATTTCAAGTAGAGTATTTTTCAAACTAAATACAACCACAGCAAATGACTTGCCAACAACAACTTCAATTAACTTACTTCTTAGAGGTGCCTCCTTCAGGTACGATGATAACAGGAGACTTAACATCAACATTCACATCGGTAATCTACAAGAAAGGCAAAGTGTGAACATTAAGAACAACACATGTCACCAATATCCTCTTTGAGCAGTACACAAGATTCACACAAACATTCAGTAGTTATAATCAATGTTTGTTTATTGGAATTAATAGCTTGAAACTAGGCGGCAGGATCAGGTTGTAGCAGTTTAAAACCATTAACAATGGAAATTTATGGGCAAGCAAGAGGTACAGAGGCACAGTGGACTTAGGGTTAGTGCACTCGTCCCCGGATGGAGCGGTCCGGGTTCAAACCCTAGCTGGGGACACTGTGTTGTGTTCTTGGGCAAGACACTTAACTCTCACGGTGCCTCTCTCCACCCAGTATAAATGGGTACTTGGGAATTGTTGGGGAAACCTAACAAATTGCAGGGGAGTGACCTGCGATGGACTAGCATCCCATCCAGGGGGAGTAGAAATACTCCTAGCCGCTTCATGCTACAGAAACCAGGATAAGCTCCAGCAGCTATGAGCCTGTCGGCTCAAAGGCTTCACAAGAGAAACTGGCCACGTCCACCCAGGAGTGCAAATGAGTACTGATGCACTGTTAAGGGCAACCTGGGGATAACCTGGACTAGCTGTGTATCTAGAGTGAGTAGCAATATTCCTAGTTCCATAATGTTGCTTGGCTGTGTAACAATTCAGACATGTCCATGTCAAACATGGCCCGTTCAAACAGAAGGGTGTGTCTTGTCTCCTGACAGTAAACGCTTCAGAAAGATCTTACAGGTTATGTAGAGAAGTACTAAACATAATTTCAATCCTACCTTGTGATGTTCAATTGCATAAGATAAGCTTGCTTTGGACACTGACTTCAGATCTTCCAGTCGTGAGTATGCTGCTGCTGACAACCTAAGATACAAACATTAATTAAGAGAGAGCTTGCAAGCATCATACATATTCTAGAATTCTGCTTCTATACCACTAACCACAAGTTAGGAAATTACTTACAGTGGAGATTAAAAGGTTATTGAAGCAGTTAATACTCAATCAATATTTTCTATTAGAAATCTATGAATATGATTAGTAACCTCATCATTGTCTACACCCTGAAAGAACATGGTCACAAGCAATTGTCTTCAAAGGAAGCAACACTTTTTTTTTGGGGGGGGGGGGGTTCTCAAAGCTACGTGTACCCAATAATTCCTTTTATTATTGTCTAATAAAAAAAACAATTAGGCTTCTTATCCTTGTTTTCTACTCATTTAGAGAAATTTTGAGAGCATTGTCTATTTGTAATTAATACAGTGTAAGGAATATTCATTAGAGTTAAAGTGACACTGAGTCCAGTTTTTCAAGCAAAAGTCAACAGATTGAGATAATGGGACCCATGCATTGCAAATTTGTCATTGCCCTAAACAGGACAAAAAATGAGGAATTTGAGAACAGTGCTTTTGACATTGTCTTCAAACTGGGTTGTGGCAAAAACACTGAAACCATTAGTTACAGGATTAAAAGAGATCAACTAGTTTAATCAAGTTGAGTACACGTGTGGTTTGGAAACTCATTTGAAATGTGCAAATAATGTAAAACATCACTTGGCCAAAATGACTGCACCGAAATAGATTCTCTCTTGGAAACTTATTGGCTTAGCACTTACTCTTGAAGATATACATCTTTTGGAGGCTGAAAGAATGTGACAACATGCTGTATTGTGTTCTGAAAGAAACACACAGAAAAGTAAACATTGAAGTCCTTAAAAAATTCAGAATTAGACTAAAATAACACAGTAGGATTAACACATACAAGCCTCTGCATGAAAACTACTTGCATCATTTTCTGATTGACTTTTTGTAACCCAAAAATGGACCAAAAATGGCTCTTGATTATCCTTCCTTATCCGTTCTTTTTTGCTCTCTTGAGAACATTATTAGTAACACTGAATATTACTATGAAGTCTACCATTGCAGTTATATGAATGTTCTATAATTAAGAAAAAAATGTAACCAGGTAGTTTTACTGAATGAATAGTCAAATGAATGTAAGCAATAAGTAAGTGTATATGTATTGATACTTACAGCATCATAGGTGAGTTCGACTGGTTGAGAGTATACTTCAGCTTTCTGGTCACACTTTCCATCTAAAGGATTGGTCTCAAAGGAAGCCGTAAAAAGAGCAACATGGCTTTCTGTGAAAGTCACAAAAAACAAGCTTTTTACATTGCCATCAATTTTTTGGTTTGTTTGCACTAAGTAAAAGTGCCTGAAAAAACTGAACTAGGTGGACAGTAAGTCTTTTTACATGACTTCAGCTTCTTCAAGTTTTGCTGCAAGACATTTATTAATAAGTGAAGCAAGCAAATATAATTCACATTAACATGCCTTGCTTGATCATAACACTGACCTAAGGCATGCTATGGCATACCTCAGCATTACCTAAGACTAAACAAACTGAATATTCCAAAACCTTCAATCACAAATGATTGGTGACTTTCATGCTATATTTGGGACTTAGTGCATTCAATATTAGAAGCCCTTTATTAGTACCTGATTTTTCATCCTGTGATGTTATCATGAGCGGCATCTTTCCATCATCAACAGCAGCAGTACCAAACATCTTCATCTGGTCCACTTTTGCTGTCACCCTTAACAGAACATATAACAGCAGATTGGTTAGCAACAACACAAAAATTGCCCTTGCCCCTTGCAGCCAGACTGTTCCCTGCTACAATTGTTCCTTCAAGCAGAGAATCTTACACATATTAACTGTACATAATTTATAATATTACACTATAAAAATAAAAATACAACCTTTATTTACTCTTGGCAGTGTTTATAGCACAAAGTCTAGTGGGGTTGAGCAAACAACTAAAACAAATGATTCAAATTGAACATAACATTGTTAAGAATCCCAACCGGCTGGAGGCAAGCCAGTTGGCTATTTACAAGCATGGCCAAAAATGTTAACTCAGGGCCACCCTGAAACAATTTAATAACTTTAAACCACCACAGCACACCTTCAATCACTTGCACTTTACAGTACCACTAACGGTGGAATTAACTTACTTGACTGCTTGCGCTGATGGTCTTTGAGAAAGCTCTGCAGAAAGGTCTTGGAAGCTCAGTCGTGCAATTTCAAGTGACCTAAAACAGATATCGCTAATTACATCCAGACTCTTTTTCATCGTTACTTCACTAGAGATTACAACTGTACTGTTTGTAGCCATCAACACTGTCACGCCAATCAAGATAACCGATAATTATAATAATTTCCCTAACTGATCATTTGGTGCACTTTGATAACTGTTAATACTGATAGCTAGTATAATTACATGTATAACTTACTCTGATTGAATTAATTTCAAGTACTTACTTAGCATCTGTATCATCTCTCAAAGCCACACTGATTTGCTTCAAATGGACTTTGACTCTATTTTCAACATACTAGAAAACAATAATCATACTTAAGAATTTTCATGTCTTTTGGATAACAAGCAGTCGAAGAGTATGTAGGGGGGTAGCACTGAAATTAGAGGAGCTGGAGAGCATTAGTTAGCACTGGCAAAGCAAAGGCAAGACTTAGGAATTTAGTGGAGTGAAGGGAATTGGAAGACTTGGTATGCTTCTGTGGGAGTGTGAAAGGAATACAGACAATGAGATGTTACAGATAGCTGTATACAGACACTCATATTTTACACACCTTGTATACAAATAATACAGTAAATGGACAACAAGTGTCCTGGTTAAGGAACTCTACAAAGGTTACTGAAATGTAAAATCAAACAAAATTTGATGCTCATTTGAGACTAAGCTTGGTCGTATTAGAGTTTTCTTAATAATTGAAGGCTTTCGTGCAAAAAGGGTATATGTAGCATTTTGGGTCGATTTTTATTTTTTGTAGGATTGAGCTAATTTTTGGCAGACTGACTTGTTTTGACATGAAAAGCATCGTTGCATAATTGTTTTCGTTGATTTGCGCTTCATTTTCGAGAAAAAATGTATGCAAAAAACTCAGTTTTCCACGCGTATCTTTTGGAGATTGTTGAGCAAAAAACAAAAGAAACCTTTGTTTTGCTAAATGATGAAGTCACTGAAGCATGGTATTTGCCGCTAGTTTTATTATTCATATAATTATGCAATTCTCTTACTGTTGCTTCGTTAGCGCAAGCGAATAAGGCGCTGAACTGGCCAGATACGAGTTTGTTTTGTCATGACACCGGTTTGATACGAGGTCGGTCAATTTTTTTTTTCCGGTCTATTTCTCTACTTCTTTCAAAAATCAAAACATCTATTTAAAAAAAAAACCGTGCTGTCGAAGCTGCTAAAAGTAACCGTTTAAGTTTGTGCCGCGTCATAATCCACCTTGGAAGGATTCGCTCCAAAAGATGCCGCTCAGAAAACTGAGTTTTTTGGCATACGTTATTTCTGGAAAACGAAGTGCAAATCAACAAAAACAATTACGCAACGATGCTTTTCATGTCAAAACAAGTCAGTCTGCCAAAAATTAGCTCAATCTTACAAAAAATAAAAATCGGCCCAAAATGCTACATAAGCTCTTTTTGCACGAAAGCCTTCAATTATTTTGCCTTCAAATGAAACCAGGAAAATATGGAATCCACCTCTTTAGGAAATGCTGTGATGACTTCTCCCTCACTGTACCCTATAGCAGAGTATAGCTTCTCCAGTTCTTCTTTCTTCTGTTCTTCAGTTAGAATTTCTGCTAAGACAATAAGGAAACCATTTAGAGGTAAGTTGACAACTGCACTTAAGATCATTGACCACAATGTACATCTATGTCCCACATGTGTCCTCATCCACAGCTTATGGCTAACTGGCACAATGGTTGTGAGAGGTAAACCAGTTGTTTCATGTTTCGTAACAAAGGAGAAACTAATGGAAATCGCAGCTCACTGCAAAATACTTTTTTACCTCCTTCTTCATCGTTTTGAATGAACATATGTGCTTGATACCCAAAAAAGACTGTAAATTGAGAATTCTAACAATGTTTTGAAGAAAACACTGTTTTCAACAGGAAATTAATAGATACAGGCATGTTAAATTTCCAACTTCTCTTTTCATTTAAGGCCAAGTAGTAAACCTTGGCACTTACTCCTGATAGGTGGAAGTATATGGCAAAATATAGAAGCCTGACCTGGTTTTTCCTCCTCCTTCTTGCTCTTTTTGCTAGAACCCCAAAATCCTGAAAACCATCTGCCACTTTTCTTCTCTTCAGCCTTCTTTTTCTTTTGTCTCAAGGCTGCAGCTTCCTAGAGTGAGGGGAGTTTGAGAATTGACAAGTATTGCTTAGAGAGAAAGAACATACAATTCTATTTCTTTGGGTAGATGTAACTTAGAGGCATTGTAATAGCCATTACTAACAGTAGAGTATGCCTTTATAGCAAAGAAACCTTAGCATCAACAGACAATATGGTGCAAGACTTAGTCATGTTTTGGGGGCACATCCATTTATTGGTAATGCAGCTAACTATATTGTTGAGCCTCCTGTACTCCACACAGAATCACACCAATCCATTGTTATGGATGACCTTGTGGTCCCTGTCATCTATCATATAAGAAGCAGGCACATTTTCCTACAATAAAATATTGTTAACCTTGATTGCATTTTATGTATCACATGTATTTCACCAGCCATCACCCTTGAGTTTGGTTTCTCATGTGGGCCAGTTTGGATTATTGCAACTCATAACCAGGTTCATTGGTGGTCAAGTAAGTTAAGCCTAGAGAACGTACATTCACATTGACACCAACCTCATATGCAGCTTGACGACGGCAAATTGTGATGTTCAAAACATCCAGCTTGCTTTCAAGGCCCTAAAGAAATGGAAGAAGTCATTGAAACTGCCGACATGCTATATCTTTAAAAAACATTGAGTACAATAACAAATGAACAACATATAATCATGACTAACACCAAGTAAGCAGTATATACCTCCAGCTCTTTAAGTAATGAATCAGAAGGTTTGTCTTGCAGCAACTTCTTCTTATACAAGCCCTTGTACTTCTTACAGAGATCCCTGTAGAAGGTGGCAAGAAGCAAATTTAGTCATAACCCATCTAAACTGCCCACTCTCCAATCCTTCAAGGAAGACCTTAGAACAGAGAGTATTGAGGGTTACAGGGTGCAACTGTTGGTAAAGTCTGCATGTGAGCCAAGTGACCTATCAGGCTGGACCTTATCCTGGCTTCTGTAGCATGAGACAACCAGGAGTGTTTCAACTCCCACCTGGATGCATTTTATAAAGTAAAATAAAGTAAAGTGTCTTGGACAAGAACACAACACATTGTCCCCAGCCAGGGCTCAAACCCAGACTGCTCAATCCAGAGACAAGCACACTAACCATGAGGCCACTACGCCTCCCACTACCATACATGTACAGTACATTAAATAGTTTGGACAAATGCTATTGGATGCAAATTAGCATGTATCAACTTGCCTGTGTTCCTTCATATGGTTCCATGACCAGTTCCTCAGTCTCCTTCTTACATCTTCCTCAAGGATACTTGTGATTGCATAATTCCACCTGTAAAAAGATGTTTTAAAACAATTATGGAAATTTTTCTACTAGTTCAATCAGTAAATAAATCAAAGACAAGAAATGTACAATCAAATAGTTACCACTGTGTAGCATGGCCAAGAAGAGGGACATTTGGTTTATATTTTCTGAACGTGGAATTTGTGGACATTCTGTCAAAGGACTCCAGTAACTCCATCACATCATGATACTGCTGTCTCATCAGAACTAGTGATATCTCTTGCAAGACAAGGCTTAGGAAAATCTAAATAATTGAACAAATTAAAAAAAAAACGTTAAATACATATTGTGCCCTATTGCAATGTAAGCGTCAGTAAGAATATTGAGTCTACGTAAACTAATGGAAAATGTTCTTCTAGAGTATAGAAACGTTCACAAACATGTATTTGGACATTGTATTGCAATTTTCAAAAATGAACTGCAAAATGTGTAATTGTATGAACTTACCTTGGGCATACTTAGATCAGAACCAGGCTTAACATTCATCTTTACTTTTGTGATGGCTGAGATAGGCTTTAAAACTAAATCACAAACAAAAAAGTGGTTTGCTTTGAAATTAATATATAAATAAATGAAGGGAAAAAGGAAGGAGGGAGGGAGGTACAGTGTAGAGAGGGAGGGAAGGAGGGATGGATGGACAGGAGGATGAAATAATAAATATATAGAGCGGTTTCCGATTGGTGTGGTAAAACCAAAACAAAAGCAATTAATTACCAATCAACTACTCAGCCAATGTCAAACCATAGTAAAATAAAAACCAATGAAAGTAATTGCCTGATTACTTTTGACACTCAATTGAAAACCACTCTGAATGAGTAAACAAATAAATAGAAACAAGTATTTTTATGGACCTTTTCGGCGATACGACAGCCATTTTGAATTCTATTGTTTCAAACAGCTATTATGGGATGCTCAGGGGGCAAATTAATAGCTATTTGCCCCCTGATCATCCCATAATAGCTATTTAAAACAATAGAATTCAAAATGGCTGTCGTATCGCTGAAAAGGTCCACTAAGTACTCTAGAGACCCCATCCATAAACAAAACAAATGAGTGATCAGTTTACACATGACCTATCGAGTCCCACACTGAAATCAGTCCTGACAATTGAGTATTTTTGTAAATACCAAAATCCTTTGCAAATATAATTAATTTTACAAACTCACTGTATCTAAAATTAGGTGGAGAATAATGCTGTGCTGTCCTGATGGCTATTCCTCCCTTGGCTTGATTCTAGAAAGTTGCAAAATGAAGCAGAGCCCTTCAGCAATAAGTTAAAATTGCTTCATAAAACAACATAATTATTGATCACAGGTAAATGGCTCAAAAGTTAGGATGAAATGTAAAGTTTGTAGCACTGTCTATACAATGTACAGTGTACATACACAACAATATAGCTGGTGGCCAGTCAACACACAAAAGAAACCCATCTGCAAGTGGCCATACTAGGTAACAATGGCAAGAATGGAAAAGGGAAATGTGCATAGCACACAGATATCATCAAATTAAAAAATGCAGGTGCATTGTCTGATCTAGAGCACGCAATTGTGGGATTGGCGCAGTTCGATGGAAGACGTCCCCCCAAATATTCGTCACGTGGGTCATTTTGGCGCAGCAAACATCTGCAGCTACTGACTTGTAATTTTCCTTCGTTTACTACGTTTTTCGAAAACTTTGTGTGATTTAAAGTTTCATAGAATTGACAATATAAAACAGTGTACGTTTTATGAATGTTTACGACACGGACAAATAAAAATGGTTGCCAGAAGCTGAGATGAGATTCCTGGGAACAAGTATAATAATTCTTATTGGGGGTCAATTTATAAAAATGCACGTGCTCATTGCGAACCCCTTACTTTTCATGCTTGATTGATGAAACGCGACATGTTATTTTGGTTGTTTTCTCTGTCATTCTGCTATACTATTGTCATGTCAAAGTAGAAAAGAATATGATCATTCTTTGGTCGAGAAAACAAAAGAGAAGAACACAGACCTTAAATGGAAACCAGCAGAATTGACAACGTTGATGACAATAAATTGAGTGATTCTGATGAATGTGAACCTTTTGTTGAACCGAAAGCCAAAGCAGCTAGGAGAAACTTTCAATCTACCTGGTTGGAAAAATTCAAGTGGTTGCAATACAACAACACAAAGGGTATGTTGTGTTCAATTTGCATTGACTGACTTGACTTTTTTTTTATTTCTCACAAGAAAAAAACATTGTGTCCCCCAAAAAACTGGAATGTCCCCTAGAATATCCCCCTTAAGTGAAATCCTAGATCAGTCACTGAGGTGTCATATTATATTTAGCATTAAAGGCAAACCTTCTGCAAGTGACTACCCAAAATGTCAAGCCTAGGCGGTCACTTACGGGAGGTGGTCACTTATGAGAGCTTAGACCATATTGGGTCAGAATTTCGCCTCATTAGCATTATAAGGAATGTGTTGGCCACACCGGATACTGTACTTTGATTTTCGTAATGTAGCTGTTTTAAACTTTTGACTGTTCTTGAGAGAACAGTGAATCAGGAAATCCGTTCTAAGTTTCTTTTTGAAGACTGATAATGTACAGTGTATGTGCATTTTTTCTTTAAATTTTTAAATGTTTTATTCATGTGGAAAGTCTATTTCAAGAAAAAATCCGGTACTTCCCACTGAGAAATTTCTGTGTCTTGTTCTACCCAGGAAATCAATGCGATAATGTTACAACATTTTATTATCCAATTTCCATTCTATTATCTGTCCAGTGGTTGCTTATGGGAGGTTAAAAACAAAAGAAACTTTCAAACTTATAGCTCTAAAAGTGGTTGCGATCATTTACAAGAGGTTCCAAATATAGTGATTTGACTTGGAAACTTTTGGTAGTTTGGAAAACTGGCCACTGAGCAGAGGTGGTCGCAACCAGAAGTTTGACTGTATTTCGCTGTTTTTTCCCTGCAGCTTGCCATTTTTTAAGTTAGAGTTCCAACCAAACATTTCCTTGGCAACAGCAATCCTCTGGAGTAATTACAGACACTGTGTATGACAATGATGACTGCACAATAAGGAACAAGACAAGCGTAATTACCACCCAGTCCTCTTGTGATGGCAGTTTTCCAATGTCGTCTTTTGTATTCCAGTACAGGGCAAGGCTGTCAAGTTTGACAAGCTGACCAGCAAGAAAAGGAGAAAGTGTGATTGAATTTACAATTCTAAACAACTTCACTGAACAAAACAGGCCAACTACATTATTATTAAAATTCTAACTTAAATGCCAAGGCTTAAGGGATTAAAACAAAACAAATTACACTGAGGCTGATTGATGGTGATAAATGATAGCAGCTCCTCTCAACCACTTTACAGAGAAATGCAATTTTGACAAAATGCAAAAACATAGTTTTGCTGCATACACAGGAGAGTTTTCAATTAAGAGGACTAAAGTACTATTTAGTTCTGCCAAACTTGGCTAGTCCATCAGATGGTGTAAACATCAAAACAAAACAAAGAAACCTAAATGCATACTTTTTCTTTTGATAGAGTTAACATCAAAGATATCACATATTAATTGATCACAATGTATAATAGCCTCCAACAATTAAGGACCAAGCTATGAAATTCCTACATTGCACGTACACATAGAATGCATTAAAGCAAGAATTTAGTAATGAATAAAAGTCTCACCTTGTGTACAATCTGCACGCTTTTACCAACAATAGAAGGAATCCAGTTCTCATCCGTGGACTATGAAACGTAAAATGACCGTAAGCTTACACAATGAGTAAAATATGGATTAACTGACTGGAGGCAGCGTGGCCAAGTGGTCATCATGTCGGACTTGCAATCCAGCGGTCCTGGGTTTGAGTCCCACTCTGACCACTACCTGGATTTGTTTCTCGCTAGCCCCGAGTTCAAATCCTCAGCCACACATGTAAATAGCCAACTGGTTCGCCGCCAGCCAGTTGGGATTCTTAACAATGTTATGTTCAATTATCTGGAATTATTTGTTTCAGTTGTTTACTCAGCCCCACTACCACTTGTGCTATAAAAACATTGCCGAGGATAAATAAAGGTTATATTTCATTAAGAAATGTTTTTGGCCCAAAATTCACGGCAGTTTACCCCATACTTACTCTAAATGCAGTTAAATGCAATTTAACGGAGTTAACAACAAAGAGCGCCAGTGTTGTCTGGAGTCAGCGGCGTTTCATACATGGGCATGCGCCAGATCCCATGTGCTCTTTGACTGAAGTGTGT
>Ga0126339_10002499_pt1 | contig 13196 bp, 4 predicted proteins | sample OrbTmetagenome_2_FD_92532 | JGI IMG/M metagenome (GOLD analysis project Ga0126339, IMG submission 92532) | Coral microbial communities from Petempiche,Puerto Morelos, Mexico - Orbicella T R C metagenome | ecosystem: Host-associated > Invertebrates > Cnidaria > Coral | place: Petempiche,Puerto... | reverse complement strand
TCGATTATCTGGACTATTTACTGAGGTCCCGACGAGTCCGGACAATCGAGATTCGACTGTACCACTGAAATAATTCGCTTTGATGTTGACATGATGACAAACAAATTTGAACAGTTTCGCGGCAAACCATCGTAGTTAGCCTGAAACTTTGAACTCGCTCACCTGAATGTGACTGCTCGTGTTGTGACATGTATATTATTTCAAAGTGTACGCTTCTTTCGTGCCTTCCTTTGAGTGTCTTGAGTATAACTGTAACTTGCTTTGATACTTAATAATTTGAAAGACATTATACGGTACAAGTTTTAATCATCACGTGTTGGTTCACCTTCTTGATTATTTTACATACTGCAGAAAGAAAAAACTGTCTTCCAGCTCTTCTGGAACTAGGAGACATGTGTCTCTGCCGTAAAAAACTCAGTTGCCTTGTGAAAATACAACTCTGTTCTCAAACAGAGATGGAAATAATGAAAACAACAGATTGATTGGGCACCTGATATGCAATCTAACTGGAGAAAGTTGTAAGTCTGTAAATTTCGTGAGGAGGAAAAAACCTTATGCCTTCGAAGGGAAACCACCAAAGAATTAAAGTTTAAAGATTATTAAATGGTGATCAGTTCCATTCAGTTCAAGCAATAAAAGCAGCCCACTGAATGAAAATTATGACATCCATTGAGGTGTTTACACAGCATTTCTTGCAGATGTGAGGGGCGATAATTTTACATTTTCAAGAGATTTTGATGCCTTAATATTTCCTTTTTCCACTGGAGTCAAACAAAACAAAACTTGACTGGAAACTAGCTGTTCTTGAGTAATTGGTTAAAACTAGTTTAATACTTCAAAATATTTTTTTCTCTTAGAATTTTTTTATATGTAAACTTTTTTTTTTTTTTTTTTTGTAAACTTAGTAAGTATGATGGAATTTTATAATAACAGCTGGAACAAGAGAAGTAAACATTTGCCGGTCTTGTCAATGGTCTTTTCTAGCATCGGCAAAAAATAGTTTCATCCAACGGTATCGTTTGAAAGCGCTATTCAGGCTACTTCTTACAATATTGTTTTATTAGAAACTGCAGAACATATTTTCGCGAATGAATGACTTGAAGCAACATTGTATGAATTAAAACAAACATGTTGTCAAGTTTATTGAACAACCATGCCTGTGAATCGAGATTTTTTTTAGTATGCCGAAGCTAAGAGAATTCCACTACTACAAAATGAGATTGTTATTTCACTTGGCATTTAAACAAATATTGAGTACTCTCAGAGGGGTTCAACTGTAATTTGTTTGGACGTAAGTGTATGAGAGTTAGCTCCTGAGTCAGAGTATGGCAAGTGTCGAAACATTGAGATTTTATAATAGGCCCCAGCTTGAAAATTTCCTCAATTACAAAGCCAAAATAATACTTAAAATTGCTTGACATTTCTAAACAAATCTTCTATTCTAAGAAGAATTTAATTAATTTTTGTGTTGAAATTCTATAATAATTTCAGACTGCTGGGTATCTAGGTTTTTGAAAACACTTCCTGGCTGCCAGATGTCTAGACAAGATAATGATCTTAGAAATAAAAAATTCCTTGTGTTGTCTGTTGACTTTTTCACAGCGCCACTTGAGAGCCCAGTTATCTTTATATGCTGATTTTTCGAAATGCAAATCATTTTATTTGTAAGCTGGATGAATTCAAACAGCCAAAACAAAATGGTGTGTATGTAACTGCCGCTATATTCAGCCGGTACTAAAGAAGTAGAACTTGTCTGCTCCTTGAAAACACATCATATTCATACTGAATGGTATCTTTAGAAAGGTCGTTAACTTCCTTTCACACAGTAAAAAAAGAAGTGAATAATAACCAAGCTCATATGTACAAATGTGTTCACTTTAACGCACTATAACGTGAAGTCACCTAGCAAAATGGGTGCGCACGTTTAACCCTTCGTGTTAAGAATATGCTTTCGATGTTCGCTTAGTTGTGAGCAGTACAAGTCAGTAAAAGAAATGGTTGATTTAACATGTAACCTTTTCAACGTTGTCTTGGAATGACTCTTCCTAATGGTTTTTCCAATAGATGCTCCTATTAAAAATGAAATGCTCTTAATGAATTAATCATTGGGTTAATAGCATGGCACCAGAGTCAGGATAAACTAAATTTAACTAAAATATTTTCAGTTGAAGAAAGGATAAAAGGTTCCTTCTTATCATCACAATAACTGACACAGGAATGATGTGTGGGTGATATCCAGCATGTATTCTATTGTAGCAACTTCTAGCGAAGGAATAGACCTCACTTCATCAAGTGATACTGTACCACCATCACGCCACTTGTCAGCGTCACCATCCAGTAGCCCACGCTACAATTCATCTGCCTTGGACGACCCTGCCGATATGAAAATAACATGTTCACCATTTAGTTGTACTTCTACTAAGAACAAACATTCCTCTAAAAGCGGCTTGAAACTAATTATTAAACGGAATTCAAAGAAACGGAGGAAATCATTACCAGCTACCAGCTCAACAGGCAATGAAACAAGAAGGAAAGTTAACAGGGACGAACGGAAGTTGTCGTCTCCTTCACCAACACGTGCTCTTCTTACATCTCAATCAGACACTTCAAGTTCACTAACTGGGTCATCGCCAGGGTCATTAGCTGATGAACTTGAGAAATTGAGTGTGAACTCGAATTTATCTTCTCCTAATAAATACTCACAACGCATCTCTTCTGATTCTCAAGGTATTTTGTTTAGTCCTAATTGAATTATTAATAGTAAGATTAAATCTGCTTATAAAAGTTTTAACATTAAAGTTTTCACTAATCGTTGAACAAGAACTGTTTGAGTTAATATTATTTTTGCCGTGAGCTAATCACTTTTCTTTAAGTTTAAGATCTTACTAATATATTTATTCCAAGTGTAGGTTAACAATGTTCTTTTAAGGCAAGAAGGCAGATGCGTGGGCTACTGGATTCTTGCATCATCAGCATCATTCTTTTCGATCATCAGCTCGGTTCATCTGCTATTTGCATGTCTGTCTTCAACTTGTTTGCCAATATTACCAAAGAAATCGTATCTCAAATTCTTCATGGTTGTTTTCCCTAACTTGAAGAGAAAATTGACATTTTGTTAATTGTGCATGCATGGCTATAATCATTATGGTGTTGAAAGTGTTGAGAAGTCCAAGTCAGCATCTGACTTCTTTTTAAACATGTTAACATTGAACTGTCAATAAAATAAATCAATGAACAGTCAACCTAAATGGTTCAACTTTATTGTGAATGTTTGAAACTTAATAGATCAACCCCTTACTTTGTAACATTATCAAATGCATAGTTGGCTAATTTTTTGTTGCACAATGTGTCCCCAAATCATGGCTTCAGCCTTTTACAATTCACATTGAGGAATCACAAATTAATGCACAAAATTTTTGCTAAGTCACTAATTATAAGTTGAATTTTTATCAACTACACACCATAATTTAGACAGAGGAATTGTGATAAGGCTAGTCTATAAAATGTTTTATGTGATACTAGTATAAAGAACTTTCTTTTTAGCTGGTCTTTTGAAGACTTTCAGCACCCTCCTTGTTAATTGTCACCTCTGAATTTGATACATACCAGACAGGAAACTGAAATGATACATGTACCATAGAAAGTTGTTTCACTTGAAAGTGAAATGTGTAATTTTGAATCAAGACCAGACCAAATATGGCAAACAAACTAGCCTTTACAGAGGCTTTGTATTAGATCACACCAAATTGACTGTGAACCTGCTGCTCACTGATTGGGCAGAATAACACAAAGTAATTTTTCTGTCCAATCAGGAGCAAGCATTCACAGGGTTGTTGGGAACCGGTATGGTAAGACTATTTCGCTAGGGGCTCCTTGCTCTCTTTCCACTTGTGCTTTGCCAATTTTTCCCCCGCCTCTTTAACTCTCTCTGCCACCCCCACTCCCCCTTCGTCCCCAACTTGCTAACCCTGGGTGTCCTAGGACAGTTACAAGATTACTGTGGTGCTTAATCATGGTAACATCGTCTAGTTTGAAAATTGGGCAAACACAGCTTGAAAAATACAGGCAATAAAAAAGAAAGTTCAAACTTTACTCATTGATACAGAGTATTGTCGTAACGTCAGGCAAAGATGTTGCGTGAAGTTCAAATTTGAACACTTTGCATCACTACGCTCGCCAAAATTTATATTTAATGGACTATCCACGTTTGTCATATTTACTTAATCTTTGTACATATTTGCCAAAATATTTTACCCCATGCACTCCAGAAGATTTGAGAGCCTATTGTGGACAATTAAAATTGCACTTTGTGGCATATCATAGTTTCCAAATGAAATCAACATTATCTCTGAAATCAGAACAAAACGTTTGCTGAATTATTTGACATGTACATGTAGAACATTATTTCGCACCATGTCTACCCCATTTTTGACGTGATGGATTAATTGTGAAATTGTCTATTAACACTAATTGTCAACTAAGGTCTTAAGTAAACTTAGTTTAAAAATGTCTAGCCCATACCCCGTAAGTAAGCTTTACTACATACATAACTGTGAAGCAAAAAGTCAAGTCAGAGTTAAGAATTTAAGTGGTACAAGTAAAATTTTACTTTTTCACACAGGTTTAACACAGACTCAACGGCCTGAGATTGGTGATAACACATATGCACCGCCACTTCCACCGCACGCCACTCCAACACATGTAAGATCAGCTTTGGTCACAAATGACAAGCAAATGGTTGTTTTCAAAACTTTGACTAACAATAGCCATCATCATTTACTTTCCAGACTTTGGCAGCAGAGAATCACAGTGAACCTGAACCTGATGTGCCACCAGCCATTCCATCAAGGCCAGAACACACAAAGTCTAAGGTAAACTGATATTCGTACTGACTGCTGCACATTGTTTTTATCACTTATGAGAAACATGAAGACAAGAAGGTCAGGGTAACCTTAAAATGTAAACTTTTGTAATTTTTTCTTGAATATAGACCCTTCTCCAAATGGGTAATACCATTCTCAAGTGTAAAGAAGGGAATTTTTGCAGTTAGCTCTGAATCAGCTGCAGCCAAATTGAATGCTAGGCTTACATGTACACTGTAGGCCTTTCTTGTTGGCCTTTATTCATCCATCAAAACAACTTTACTTGCCAAGTAGGCAAGGATTGTAACTATTAAACAGCACTTAAAGAATGGCACATGTTTAGTACAGTGTATAGATATATTGATCAAGCACACCGCAGTATTTTCATGTAATAGTGGCCATGTTGATATCGTGGCTCAAATTTCTCTAGGGTTGCTTTTCTCTTACAATATGAATTTCTCTTCTTGAATGAACTAGTTCTTTCTTACAGCTGAACATAAACATTGCTTATTGGTTAGGAACATCAATGTGACCACATGACTGTGAAAATGTTCTTGCTCACCACATTCATACCAAACTGTTTTTTTGTTTTTGTTTTTTTTTAAAATATAATGTTGAATTTTTTTTCCTTTCTATTCTGACATGGTTCAGTACATACCAAATGAAGTTTCCACAAAGCCAGCAGCCAAAGAAGATGACAAAGGTCAGAGTTTTTTTCTTGATTCTTATTCACAATGTTTGGTAAACTCCACCTTCGTGATATACATTTAATTTTTTATGTAATGGAATTTTTGTTTTTTCAGTGGACTTATGTGTTGCCAATATTGCTTTCATGACGTCAAGTGGAGAAATAAAAAAATACAAATACGAATACAAAAAATGTTATGGAGAACTTGCTAGTCATAACAGTAATTGTTGTTTTACTGTCATTTTTTAAATTTGTTGTGTATCTTATGATGTTCAGGGACTTCAAATGAACAACCAAAAGCACAAACAAGAGACCGGAAGAAGAAAAAGATGTCTGATGAGGAGATTCATGCTAGACTACGTAAGTTCCTGATTGCTAGTCTAGTGGAAAATGCAGGGTTGGTTGGTTTACAGATTTTTCTGGTTCTCCACTGAATACCTGGGAATACAATGTGGTTCACTTCTATGGTTGAAGGTGCTACTTAGTTGGACGATTAGCCTACCAGGGATCAAATTTGTCGGATTTATTTGCACCAGAGTATACATGGCCCGTGGTGTCTGTGGTTACATCATAGTCAACTGAAATTGAAATAATTGCAAGATAAATAACTATTTACAACATTCTCAGTTGAAGCGACAAATGAGTTCGAGACTTACAATTTGTGTTCCTGAGTCTTAAGATCCCTTTGATTCACTATCTTGATGTCTATGCTTGCTACAGCTGATGACTTGACTTGGGATATCATTACATGATAAATTGTTCCTTTTAGAACTTAAGTTATCTGACCCAATTTTCCCTCCTCACACAGTGGAGGTGATTTCACAATTATGGGGGTTAATGAATTCTAATTAGTATGCTAATTCTTTTGTTACGCACGACTGAACATGCAGATCACAATGTATTGTGTGTTCTGTTGGGTATTACTACTGATGGCAAACTGTACTCATTCATCTCCCCATGTCTTTGAACATGGGTCTATTATCTTACATCATCTTACAAAATATGCAAGCACTGAAGTCCAAAATTCAATCAAACTTTTTATTTTTATATTTTAATTTTAAAGGGTACTACGTATGCTGCCTGTCATAAAAATCATTTCGATTGATTGAGGCATTTATTGTATTCACTGGTTGAGTTTAGGATTTTCAGAGTTCATTGAATTTAATAAGTGTTCAGTTACATGTGTGATTTAAATTCTCACCTGTACTTTCATTTTTGGTGGTTTGATGTTTTTTTGTTTTTTTTTCACTCTACATTATGAATACACCTTTTTGTTGTCACCATAGGCATCTAATGATATGTTAGAACTACAGTTACTTGAATCTCACATAGTAATGTTTTAATTGTCTATTTCCAGGTACCATAGTTAGTGTTGGGGATCCTAAAAGGAAATACACAAAGTTTGAAAAGATTGGTCAGGGGTAAGAAACCTCAAGTCTGTTGGTACTCGAGGTCCTCAAAAATGTATTTTTATGTAATATGTACTGTAGAAATGTTTGTCTTTTTCCAAGTTATGAAGGCTCCTTGAAGACTGTGACTTGTCCTGTATTTTTTTTTTATAAAAAGTGAGCTCACAACACAGAATAATCTGCTGTATATCTGAAATGGCTACAGTAAATGTATATTTGTAGATTGAAGAGTTAATGTTGCCTCTTTTCAGGGCATCTGGCACAGTCTATACAGCAATTGAAGTAGCTACAGGTCATGAGGTACAGTAAGCTACAAGATGTTAAAAATTATGTCCTTACACAATTCCAAAATAAATTTTGCAAAACGCATCACGTGAAATTAGAGCTAATAATTTACATCCATGAGGGACTTTGGACCAGAGTCTTAATTAAGCCATTTGTTAAGAGCATGCAACAATGGCATGGATAATTCTTGAATTCATTGCATGCAGCTTTCTCTGCAGAAATTATAAAAGAATAGGCCAGTGTGGAATGTTAAGTAGTGTCTTCCCTTGTTTGTTTATATTGTCACTTTATTTTACTAGGTTGCCATCAAACAGATGAATTTGTCACAACAACCAAAGAAGGTAACAACAATTAAAAAGAAGTAAACCAAAACTTTTAGTTATTGTCAGCTCTAATAAAGCAGTTCTTAGACAAGTTTTAATCTCATTTTATATATCAATACCAATATTTTGGCTCTTATGCCATAATTTCAGGAATTAATTATCAATGAAATTCTGGTGATGAGGGAGAACAAACATCCCAACATTGTCAACTATGTGGATAGTTACCTTGTAGGAGAAGAGTTATGGGTAAGTCACAACAATCATGAATGCTCTGTTGACTCAGCTTTTAATCACAAACTTAATAATGTAAACAGAAGGAAAAACATGATAACAATCCCAGTTAGCAGAAAGCTGACCAGCTGGTTAGGTTTTGTTTAAAAAGTGAGAACAAATGCAGTTAGTGCAAATGTTGAGAACAGCACTCTGAATCAATCAGCCACATAGCCTCTCAACCAGATGACTTTGCTTGAGCTTACATTGTTACACTGTACATTTCAGATACACATGCTAGCCTACTGAGTTTAGCATAGCTTTGTTTCTCTTCCTCTAGGTTGTAATGGAGTATTTAGCCGGGGGCTCTTTAACAGATGTTGTAACAGAGACTTGTATGGATGAAGGGCAGATTGCTTCAGTATCAAGAGAGGTAGGTAAAATTAAGGAATGTGAAAAGTGTGTTGCCCATTTATTACCACTCACTATGATTTTGCTGTACAAAGTGATTTTAATGTGCTGCATTTATCTCAGTGGTGTCCACAACTCCAAAGAGGGCCTACCTATGAAATATCCATTATGCTTCAGAGCAGACTTCAGATGTCTCCTACCCATCTTCAATCTGTGTGATGAATCAACTTTTTATTTTTCTTTCTTAAATCAGTGTCTCCAGGCCCTTGAGTTTCTGCATAGTAATGGCGTCATTCACAGAGATATCAAGAGCGATAACATTCTTTTAGGGATGGATGGGCAAGTCAAGCTTAGTAAGTGCTTAAGCTGTACTGTTCTGTTGTCATAGTTTCATAACTATAACTACGGTACATGCAATTGTACAAGTGTCATTCTACACGTAAGACATGCCACTGCGTTTGTATCGGGAATGCTCACTATTTTTAATCACCCACAGAGGGACAATTGAGAACACTACTAACACGTATTTCAAGCGGATGTGCTTCTAAAAGTGCAGCACTATTTGATTTGGAAGAATTACATTATAAGTTATGGTTAAAGTGTTAGGTTCTTTTTCATGTATACATGTAAGTTAAATTTGAGGCTGTAGACCGGGCATTCGTGAACAGGTATTCATTCCGATGCTTTCATGGTTTTCTTATGTCAATTCTGGTAGCCCAAGATCATGACACTTTAAGTTTACTGACAAACAAGAACATCAGGAATAGATTTAATTTGGAGCCTTGCATATTTTTTGGTAACAACAAAATGATTCTTTTCGTCTTTCAGCCGATTTTGGTTTCTGTGCGCAAATAACTCCAGAGCAGTCTAAACGTTCCACCATGGTAGGAACACCATACTGGATGGCTCCTGAAGTAGTGACAAGGAAACAGTATGGTCCAAAAGTAAGTCCACACTGCACAGTCATCTCACTTGGCTAAATCGTTTGTCACTGATAGGAAATAAAAGTTATCTAGCAGGTCTGTTCCGTGTGTGTTCCATGGGTCATTAATATTGACTTGGATCATCCCAAAGGAACACACTCTTTGTCAATCTGTGGAGTTATTTTGGTAAACCTGATTGTTTTCATGGCAGAATATTGTCATTAGATATTCATGCGCAACTTTACTGCCTCTCACTAACGTTTGCTACCATGATGGAAAAATAATTTAAGTCCTTGTTTTATCACCATAGGTGGACATCTGGAGTTTAGGAATTATGGCAATTGAAATGGTTGAAGGCGAACCTCCATATTTGAATGAAAATCCTCTCAGAGTAAGTAATTAAGGGTTTTTTTTTTACATCCAAACTTGTGCACCAAGTGGTTAGTGGGCTACAATTGTTTTTTTTTTTGGCTTTTCAAGATTTTTCTTATAGCTACACACCAGCCTCTAGTCACTTCTTCACACGTGACTAAAGGTCAGTCCTTAAACATTGTAGTTATTGGTAATTTGTTTGTTACATTACGGCAAGAGCGAGCCTGAAATTTGTTTCGTCTTCTTGGTCCTGCACCGGGAGAGGACTGATATTCAGGCTGAACGAAAATGGAATTTTTGTTGGTTACAACAGTGTCGCTCTTTCCTGCTCTACTCTTTTAGTGATATGCTAAAAATATTACATTTGTGCTTGGAGTAAAGTCATTTACTCGACCAATTTTCGTTATACCGATGCTATTGATGTCATTTCTCTAGGCCTTGTACTTGATAGCAACAAATGGCACTCCTGAACTAGCGCACCCAGAAAAATTATCTCCAGTATTTAAAGATTTCCTCGCGCAGTCACTGGAAATGGACGTAGATAAGAGAACTGGAGCTAGAGAATTGTTGCAGGTACAAAAGCTTATTGGTTATCCTATTTGCTACAAGTTTTCCAGTTGGTTTTCTAGTTTCACTGTTGATGACTCAAGTTTCTAAAGAAACTATTGAGCTGCATGTGCAGGGAATTTTGTTAATGGTGAGCTTGAAGTTGGCAAAAGAACAATGATAATTGTAGATTGACCACCGTGCAGAAGTTAGTGAAGGTGGCGCTTTGAGTGGTAATCCTTCTCCAAGCAAGATCAGTAAAACGCTAATTCACCAAGGCTATAAGTTCAACATGTGTTGGTATAATTAACCGTTTAAGGCAACAGTTAATTTTTTTTTTTTTTTTGTATTGAACAGTTGAGGTGGTCTTACCAAGCCCAGTCCCTTCAACTCAATATTTCTTTCCTTTTGCCTTGCAGCATCCATTTTTAAAGCAAGCCAAGCCGTTGGCAAGTTTGGTCCCGCTCATTCTGGCAGCAAAAGAAGCCAGTTCAAGAAACTCCTAACTCAGCTGTCAATCACTCCCTTATTTGGTTGAGCCAATAAATGGACAGAAATTCTTTAGAGTTTATTTTTTACACAAATGTTATTTTTATTGGTTAATTTGACAGAGGCTTTTAAAAGTTTTCGGTTTTTTGCCTTTTGAGCATGTACAGTAATGAAATAATTGCATTTTAGTTCTTTTTTTTATAATCTATTCTGTAAATTTTATTCAGCAACATTTTAGCCATTGTGAGGATCAACCTGAAATAGTTGAGTTTTCATGAAGTCCTCGTTGTCTATATGGAAATCTTCAAGATATTCATTAATATTATCAGATAATTTAAATTTTTAAGGAACAGGAATGCAATTACAGAGTTCCTATTTCCTGTAGCAAATCTCAATACAGGTGTACGAGCGAAAAGTCGCTAGCAAATACCTGAACTATACCAATAAAGCCGGTGTTAAAAACGATTCTCGTCACTTCGTCTTTCTGGTGGTATCCGCGAGGTGACTTCAACAAGTTCCAAAATTACATCTGGCTCATAAATGAGTTTCATTTAAATGAAAATGAACATGTAAGGGAAGGTTATTTTCATGTGAAGTGTTTTGTAGCAGGTGTCACTTTGAAACAGGCAGAAATCAATTGTAAAATAGCGTCCTGGCGTACACTGACGACGAAACCTAGTTTGAGTTTCACGTTTACCCACCGCTGGTCAAGAGGGACGCGGTGTCTGGGTATTTTTCCTCACATTTCGTTTGTGCAAGCTGTCCGAATTTCGTGTTACTGACACCAAGATAGCATGCTCTTGCTAGTTGAGCTTTTGCGTTCGACGAATAAGGCTATAGCGTAATTTCGTTCCGGTCTGTCTGCAGCCGGGAAAATTTGAGGTTTCGTGACTGTGAAGACTGCAAATTGCATTGATTTGGGCGTTGTACTAGTATATGAGATAGGATCGGACTAATAGATGTCTTGTAACATGTCGTTAACAATTGTATGTCGGAGTTGAAACGGCAGCAAAATACTTGCCATCTTAAGTGTTCGATTTGTTTGGTCCCCCCTCCCTCCCATTACATTACATGCCTTGCTCCACAAAGCAAACCACTCCAGGTTCTTTGAGGAATAAGATAACGGAGGGTAGGGTTAATCAACCGTATGTTGGAATATGATTGTGAGAAAGTGTATGATGTCAAGAATTTGTAACGGCTTTGTCCGACGAATTAATACAGCGCGGTCATGACCAGAACAGAAATGTCCGTAAAACAAAATTATAGGACAACAACTTCAAAATGTAAACATTAAATTTTAATAATGTTGACGATAACTTAATGTAAACATTAAATAGAGCTGATGAAAAATTGACTTTCTGCCATTCTAGCGTGGCTGAAGATTAAGTCGAACTTCATATACAAGAAAGTAGGCGTTGTGTAAGTTAACTACACTCTAACCACGCCTAACTCTATACTAGGCTTTGAGATGTCGCGTTTTTCCTCGAGTCACGTTGTATAACAGAATGATGACTGCTCGCAGTCTAAATTTAGGCGGCCACATTTATATTACAGTTAACTCCGCTATCTCGAAATCTTAGAAAAACAAGAAATAGCTAAGAGGACGGCGGTTCGATGGCCAATAGTAAGTCAAGTGACTGAAAAAGTGTATTCAAGGGAAAATGATTTGAGTTCAAGATAGCGAGGTTCTCTTGTACATCGTTTATGCCAACAAAGAAAAAGGCATTAATGCCGCGAATACGTAGAATTTCTTCTTCCCGTAAGATCGAATTTAGGTTAATTTCGTTGTTGTTACAGCTTCGTCTTCTCTGGCCAGAGGCTGTATTCGATCACACACGCCGGATTTCTTCCTGGCTACAGATCAACCAACTTGGATTTCCTCGACTTATCGAGTTCTTTTCTAAAATATTCAATTGTTCGGTTAAGGCCGACAAGCAGAGGCACCTGAAGAAAAGAAAAGAAAAATTACATATAGCTTATTTTGCGTTCCATAAGGGAATTGAAACACCCGTTGTTATGAGCGTTATGGAATGTTAGTTTCCAGAATTGGGTGATGTGAGTTACTTGATTATTTTCTTTATTCTCATACCTTCTGTGCTTGACAAGGTACGAATTGTTACAGAGAATTGAGCCTTCATCACTTCGATGACTGAAATGTTCCATTACACGCCTTTCCTCAAATTAAAGCAAACCAGACATCGAAATCCTATTACAATCTTTCCACGTTTAAATTACTGTTTGCATTCGGTTTGGCTTCTTTCCTAATTTTGAAAGGTTTTGCCGCATTGAGACAATATCCTTGGGTTGACGAATTTCAATATTCTCATCAAGTGTCAGCTAATCAATGTATTGATACCGTTGTGAGAAGATAGAAGTTGATCGCTCTTACCTTAGGTTCCCAGCCAAGGATATTTTTAGCGCGAGAGATGTCGGGCTTACGTCTTTGTGGGTCGTCTTCCATCTTTGCAACGTTCAAAACTGGTTCTTTACCGCCTGAAAAAATATCAACAGAACACAGTTAACACTTTCAGCTCAGACAAAAATTGCATTAAGTGACTGGCACAGAAAAGACGTCATAATAATCCCCAGGCACCCGGGGGGGGGGGGGGGGGCAACCCCCCAAAAAATTGGGGGGGGGGGGGGGGCCCCCTCCCCCACACCTATTTTTGCACAGGGGT
>Ga0126339_10002498_pt1 | contig 13197 bp, 8 predicted proteins | sample OrbTmetagenome_2_FD_92532 | JGI IMG/M metagenome (GOLD analysis project Ga0126339, IMG submission 92532) | Coral microbial communities from Petempiche,Puerto Morelos, Mexico - Orbicella T R C metagenome | ecosystem: Host-associated > Invertebrates > Cnidaria > Coral | place: Petempiche,Puerto... | reverse complement strand
CAAATAGATTCCATGTTGCCGTGCGTCTGTTCAGTAATAGATCACAGAAGACGTCAAAATGTGGTAAGAACATCAGTGACACACTCGGCTATCGCCTCGTGTGCCAAGTTTTTGTTCTTACCACAGTTTGACGTCATCTGTGATCTATTACTGAACAGACGCACGGCAACATGGAATCTATTTGTTAAATAGTAACACGAGCGGAAGTTTGGGAGAACGAGAAATGCTGTGGGAACACCAGCCGAAGGCGAGTGTTTTTACAGCTTTTTCGAGTTCTCCCAAACTTTCACGAGTGTTTCTATTAAACAATTAGATTATGAGCTCGAGATTTCTATCGCGTGATAGTTGACGGAGGGCGCAGCCCGAGTCAACTATCACGCATAGAAATCGAGAGCGAATAATCTAATTGTTTTAGTATAAATCTACTAGTTGTTCGACACTTTCATTTAAATCCTCTTCACAAACACTTTGAAAACACAAAGAAGCGGTCCCCAGCGCAAGCTGCTACGCTACTCACTATCTATCACAGAATAGAACGGGAGTAGCGAAGCCAATCAAAGGACGGCATTCGTGATAGAACGCTAGTAGATTTATACTAAAACTCGATAGAAATACGGAGGACATGTTTTCTATTTCTTTTAGAAAGCACGGCGACGAAAAAAAGGAAAACAACTTGATAATTTTGATTATCAAAATGTAAATTCTCTTGCTCGCGCCATCACTACGTCAACAGCTCGTGTTATTTCTGTGTTTCTAGCGCGTTTTGGAAACACGATTTTTAACCAATCAGCGCGCGTATTTTCTTAGGACTGTTTTTTTAGTATAAATAAAGTTACCATTACCATTACAATTATCATAGGCAATAGCAGGACATTTCACGGACTCATCAGTCGTCGACCGTACAAGGTCATTTAGAAAGATGAATTTACGTTCTTTGGTACCTATCCAGGTACAACGTGCATGCTGTTTCTTTTTAGTAGCGCTCGTCAGCTCTAACCGTCTCCCCTTTTCTCCAACCTTTGTTACAGCGAGTGGTGTGACATTCTTTAAATTCCTCTTTTGGACAATCCTGGACATAAAATTCGGGAAACCAATCAAGTTCTCCACTCCCCCGACTTACAATGTTGTTAATCAGGTATCTTTTTCCATTTTTGTTGAAAAACAGTGACATTTTCCAACATTGATTAGGAGGGATGGGGGATACGTGATCCCGCTTAAGAGTTCCAACACTTTAGTCCGGAATTATGGGTAAAGCTGGAAAACTAAAACTGCATGAAAATATGGAAAAGTATTAGGTGTGGATATAGAAATCATTGTTCAAACGCGTCTTATTCAAAGGACCATCTAAAAGCCAGAGCAACTTCAGGAAAGTAAGAAAAAAACACAACAAGTTGGTATTTCGATTCAATCAAGACTGATCGAAAAGCTGTACGTGGACCGTGGCGATGTCATAGTGGAAGTCGTTCCTAGGCGGGTGAAATCTCTACCTCCAGGCCCCGGTTGTTTGAAAGCCGACTAGCACTAACCCACGATTAAATCATTCTAATCCACGGAATAAAATTATCCTTCAATTAAATTTTGTTCCTCGAAGTTCGATTATCGGATGAAAAAGCTGACAAACAAATCAAAATGGCGGACTTACAGTTTGTTGATTTTGCTTTAATGCCGGGCCCGGCAGGGAAAGAAAAGCAATTCGGGCTACCTGGCGACTTTTGCAAAATAGATGTTACTATTCTTTCACGGATGAGACATCCTGTGTCCGGTTTTTCCGCGGTTTTTCACAACGAGGACGGACCGGCCGACGATCCGGACCGCTTTTCAGCGATCCGCAAAATGTTTTACACAAAGAGGGCGACGCAAGAAATTATGAGAAATTGCAACATTTCCGCTCTCAGAGGAAGAAATCGTCGCTTACTAGCCACTGTAGTATAAAAAGAAAGATCAGTGGTGGAATTAAAGGCTTTTCTGGCTTGATAAAGGCGAGTATTATGGACAAAATATTGTTAAAGTTTCGTTTACTGTCGACCTTGCTTGTTCTTCAAAAAGTTGTTCATCTCATTCGGCAGAATTTAGATAATCAATCTCTGCTTTCGCTTTTTTTCTTAGTTTATGGCTTTCCTCTTTTCTAGAATTTTCCCCTGGCCAAACTTGCTTTATTAGCCCAACTGAATTGAGCCTATTCTAAATTTCTAAATTACAAAGAATTAAGGCTGAAAATTAGACCGGTGAGCGTTTCCAAGAGCTCACTGATTATCCCCGTCTGATGCATGATTCAGTTAGCTTCGCCCAGCGTTTATCTTGCACAGATTTTTATCACGACTCTAATTTTAGTTTAAGCTTTTTTATTGGTTCTTATAGAAAGCAAATATAGTTGAGATATAAAAATTGGGCTTTCTTTTTCTCTTAATTTATTCAACAAGTTCGTATCAATTTTGTAGGAGCCGTCATAATTATCCCTTCCCTCTTTTAGTGCTAGACCATTTTCTCCTGTTGAGGCCGACTAGTGGCCGAACCTGATAAACTGAAATTGATCTAGGTCTGTTATAAGCTGACACTCGTTTAGGGTTGAACTGTGCACAGTTGGTCGGACTGTGTCGAATCACGTGACTCAGTCGCACATGGTTTGTCTTTCAAAGAGTTTCGTTTCGGGCGGATTGTTTTCACAATGTTGTTTTTTGCTACAGTTTTGTACTTTTCCCGTCGAAACCGCACAGAACATGTAAGTATAGGTTTCACAGTTTCCATTTGTCCGAATGTGTTGTTAATTTAGGTTTTTTTCTTGTTCAGTTTTTCACCGTAGGCGTAGATCAAGTTGACAAGCCATGGAGATGTCTGTACGTCGAGCCTCGAGATTAAAGCTTTGAGCTCTTACGGATACGCGTTGAAAATATTCTGTGAATTGTCCCGAACATCTCCCACCACAGACCGGTTTTACTGGCTTAATCCGAGTTTAATCGTAGGATAGTTAATCGAAGATTAAATCTGTTTTCAGGAACACCATTTTATCCCCTGATTAGGTGTCCCGGGAGTAAGTAATTTAATCGCGGAATAACTGCTAACCTCCGGGTTTAATCGGCTTTCGAACAACCCTCCGTTGTTGGCAATCTAAATTTTGTCTTGTTTTGACGTGAACAATCGATTTAGTTAGAAGGTCCATGAAACATGTACATCAGACTTAAACAACCTTAAATCACCCTTCATTTAGGATAATTTGGCGGTTATTGGTATTCCATGATAGAACTGACAAAAAGAGCTGAAGGAGTAAAAGTGCATGGTTTGCGGGTTACTTTGCTTAGCTGACTCACTTCAATTCCTTTTCAAGCGCTTTACTACATTTTTACTGTAATACAATTTTTTGAAAATTACGTAGCTTACTCCAAAATCTTTTTAAGACATTCATAAAAAGCAGATTTACGATTAAAAAATAATGATGATGATGATGATGATGATGATGATGATGATGATAATCGTGCCCCAAGAAAGTGGAAATAAAATCTGAGCGACAAAGAGGAGGGAGCCACAAGAAACAGCCAGTTCACTGAGATGCAGAGGAGATACATACAGACTTTTATAATTTACCAACAAAACATTCGAATAGACACACTGCAGATCTAAATTGTCATCTGGTTTTAACTTCGTTTTGAATGTATACAATACTCGAGCAATTCACTGGAATACCTTGGTAAAGGCCGGGGGAGAAGGCGTTTTTTATTTTGAACAGATTTAGTTAGAGTTATTGCGTATCCCATTTTATTGTATGGTTGGAAGTTCTGAACCCTAAAATTGAGAGTAATAATATGAAAACGACTGATCAATGCCGAGAAACCCATTTTCAGACCCTTAGTCTTGAAAGTAGCATATTAAAAACGTGTTTTTAATAGATTCGTTTAAAAACAACGGTCCGAGTTTCGGACCCATAGATTTGAAAGTATCACTTGGAAAAGATCTGATGACATATTTCCGGGTAATTGAAACCAAGGGTCCGAATTTCGGACCCCTGGGTTTGAAAGAATCACTTTCGTGATATAGTTTATGCGGACTCGCAAAATTCGGAATTTCGAACTCCAAGATTACATTACAGTAAAAATCACTCGGCAGCAAACAAGAATTCTCGAAGTCTCTTTTTCTCATTCCACTAAAATCAGAAAAAAACGCAGCCCATGTAATTTATCTCCCCAGAAATCGCTTAAAATGGCGCTTTGTGTGGATAATTTAAAAACTGCAAAAACTGAAATTTGTTTGGGAAGCGTTCAAAGTGTGGTAAGGACAAAAACTGGCACTCAGACGCACGTAGCAATAGCCGAATGTCATTGCTTAATGTCTTGTGAAAAAGGGGCATTGTTTACTAAAGGGACCATCTATCAAATTCCATCCCCCTACCTCATAACAAATGGCTAACCACAGACGGATCGAAACCGACCAATGACTGAAGACAAACTTTACACGAGTCTTTCAGCCAATGAAATCATGGCTAAACTGACCAATAACGTTTAACGGACCAGACTTATAACATCATCGACTGACAAACACTATTCACTTGACTCTGAAGATGACTTCTGCTCAGGTTGTCGAAACGTCAGTCACCAACAACAGTTCTTTTCAGAACTACTCCCACCCGGGCGATCACACTATACGAGCTACTGATACTCCTGGGTTCAAACCATTTACTATGAAATGAAAGGTCTCAAAAGATAAATCAGAACAACTTAGTAACGAGGATTTCAAAATTGCCGAGTTTACATTTATTTGTTTCAAGAAGAATTAATTCACTTTATAACAATTTAACATTGATTTGCCAAGACTCCAGTTCAAAACTTCAGTGATGGCACACGATTCAACTCTAACAAAACAGTGAACTTAAAGGATCCCTTGCAGTTTTTCTTCTTGCTCCATGACGGGGTCATGATCTCTGTGCACCATACAAACGGGAAGCTGGAAGACCCTCTAGTTACTATTTAATTTATGTAAGTGGTTTTTAACTACATTAAAATGTAGTTCTAGAACCTATTTTAAAATGTATGTCAGCTCGGCAAACTGACTAACGCGGCCAAACGGAAAGAGAAGATATCTCCACGAAGGTCGTGATTAAAATACGGCTCAGTTGTTTTTACCGTCCTCACTCTCTTTTATGTCTTTACAATCCTCGCCGTCCATTTTAGGCGCTAAGCCTGGAAAGTGTAACCTCGTTTTCTTCACCGCTAGTTCGTCCTCTGCTTCAAATGAATTCACTGATGCGACCAGCGATCCGGCGGCCTTCTCCAGATGTGATCCGGCCGCCGCTAATCCGGCCACCGCTCCGATCGCCGCCCTTGCCGCCAAAAAGTGATCTGAAAAAAGAGAAATTTGAACTAAAGGGGATTTCAGTTTCCAGGGACGTTCAAAACTTAAGTTGCGTCATTCGTGTGTTTAGTTAGATACTGTTTGCATCTCTTGAACACCGGCATAGAATACAAGGAACACTGCAATTCAGTGGTTAGGTGCCATGAGAATAGCTAACTAGTATTAGTAGAATTCTATTAACATACTGATGAAAATGCTTCAATGTGATTTGCTGAACTACTCGTATACTATCAGCAATTATAAAATAACTGAGATACTACGCACGCTCTGATTGGTCAATAGAGTTGCTAAACCTATGTTCTATTGTACCGGTAAACCACAGTTCCCTCTAGCTACGCGGGAACTAGAGAACTCAGAACTCTACCGATAACAAATGTAATAACAGTTTTGACTTTCACTGGCTGAGATATTAATAGCACGAATATCTTTTCATTCGACATAGAAATTTGTAAAGAAAAAAGGGACCAGAAGTTTGTCGCCATATAAAGTTTTATCTGTTTTTTCCACGGCAAAAGTTTTACGCCGACTCTGGTTACGCTTGAGATTAAAATTAAGGAAGTTTTAAACCCTTTTTTCGGTACTTTCCCCGGTCTGTGGAACACGGAGTCAGCTGGGCTTGACTGATCAATTTGGGCTGTCAAAAAAGCAGGGAAAATATTTCTTTCTATCAGAAATTTTGAGTTTAAATTCAATGCATACATGCATAACACGATAAATGAATTTGGTTTCCATAAGCTTAGCTTTCAAGCAATAGTTTTCATTTAGCAAAACACAGAGAAACACGGACGTCATAGCCTTCAGCATAAGTAAATAAATTCTGAATAAATTTCGGAAGCAGCATTTCTGTAACTAACCTTTATTCCATTCGCAAAACTTTGGAAAGTTATCGTTAAACACTCTGCTGAATCACTTCGCCAAGCACGTGAACTTTGGCTTACTTGCAAACTTTTCGTACAGCCTTTAACTTTCGCGATGACCGATTCCACCGACGAATCCCTGCATTTCTCCGTCAGAATACTTTTGAGTTAATTAATATCATTTTTGCCCTTTCACCGATAACCTTTTCCTTTCCTTTCTTAAAACTTTCTTAACGTGAAATGTTTTCGTCGCTTTGCTCTGTGGATTTCCAGTCCGGCGCGGAGTCTGTGCTTTTATTCTTTCAGTCGCTGTGATTGGTTTGTCGCGTCATCCCACGAATTTGATGAGAATAAGCCACTTGATCACGAAAGAACAATAAATTTTCCTCTCATTGACAGGCTTTTTCCATAGTTATTTCATAAAAGCGATAGACCACTCTTCCTATGGATTTACCGGCGTAATAAACCACTTGGGATGTTGGGAGAACACTCGAAAAGCCTGTAAATCACGAACCGTTAGGCTCGTGAATTTACAAGCTTTTCTCGTGTTCTCCCAACATCCCGCGTGGTTTATTCCGCCAGTAAACCCATAGAAAGAGTGGTCTATTGCTTAATTATAGTTCGCCACTAAATTTTCTCTGATTCTTATTGGTTTAAATTGATCACGTTACGGAATAGTGTTCATCCGCGGAGAGACACTATCAGCCCATAGTGCCCATCCGAGGAAAATACCCGGATGGATAGTACTCGTCCGTGAAAATATTTCTGTAAAGAAGTGGGCTTAAAGAAAATAAACAAGTGAAATTGTATTTAGCGGGTTTTTGTCAGTTTTCGTTTTCACATTTTACATTTGGCGTTCACGGCTTTCATCGAAAAAAGTTGGAAATAATTCAATATGATTTTTGAACTGGTGCGCGGAAGAAAATTTAGAGGTGAGCAATAAAGGCAATAAACATATCTGCCCTCGAAGCTTTCCTTTTCGGGCAAATAAATGTTTTAACAACATCAAATTTCCGCAGGGCAACTATCAGCCGATAGTTCCTCTACAGAAACACTCTATTCTTTAATAGGCAGTGGCTGGAGGTCTGCAAAACGGCGACGTTTTCTCGTTTTTGCGAAGTCAGGGATGAACAGAGGGTAATTAAATTCCAGAGAAGACTAAAACGACGTCATTCATGATTTCGTGACTTTGAAATAGTGAAAAAGCTGATGAGCGCCTGTAAAAAAACAGGAAGTTCTAAATGACAATTCAGTCCGCTTGATTTTTCTAAAGCATATATGGATAACAATCGTGTTTACTCTTTTTTTGTTTGTTTGTTCCCTTATAACGTATGGTCAGTATCTTTGTCCGCCCTATTGGATGCTCTACGTTTAAGACATTTTCCGCTTGCCGACATACCCGACGGTATTGATTTTGAATTAATTATGGCCAAGTTTTAAAACTGCGTTTCCCGCGTTACATAAGACCGGCAAAATAACATTTCACTTTAAACGTCCTGGTTTTTTTCGCAGTAAATATACTGTGAATGTTTGCTTTTATGCTCCAGTTCCAGTCCACGGTTCTTTGTCAGCAGTTCTGTGACACACAGTGGATTTTGTCAGTTGGGTCTGTTTAACTTAAACAGTATAGAACACAAGATTCCTTTCATGTTACGTCTTACTCCATGATGACTTATGACTCTACATTAATCGCACAAACAGTTTTTATAATTGTCTTTTTTCTACCTGGGCTCTGATTACCAGCCGCTGTTTGGGAAAGGAGCGACTCGAGAGTGCAGCTGAAATCAAGCATAGCTATTTTAAGAGCAAGGAACCGCCTTGTTACCAATATTTATAACGTATAACGCAGTCACTAATTATTGTTTTCACATTTGCTTCTATCCACCATTTGTAGATTTTTTGTAGTCATCGCTGCAAGATATATCTGAGATGTTTTTACAGTATTTCAACCAAGAACTTGTCCTGCAGCAGAATTAGTGAGAATTTTATCGATCATCGCTTACATCCAATTCCTTCTCGTCTGGTTTGGCAATAGCCTTTGATGTATTAGTATCCTTACTCTTTTCTTTATCTTCCATGTTCAGTCTCTCGGGTAGTAATGTGGAAAACTGTTATATTTCAACAGCTCCTGATGCTATCGCAGTTCCTTTTTGCCTCCACTTAGTTACAGTCGTATACGCTTCAGTAGTATTACGTTAAACACAGGAAGTCATGATAACCATGACAACAACATGCTATGGTACAGCCGTGTTTTGGGCAATAACTGTTTTAATGTCATGACAAATAGAGCATGATAAGTAGGCGGGTCAGTTCCCAGATAACTTACGGGGGAAGAAATCACGCGGTAAAGATCAGAAACAAAATTAAAGACGTAGGCCTGAACATATAATTCCGATGGCTCCTACAGACTACTCACGACTCACGAGTTGAGAGTAACTGCCCGATCTTCTATGAACTTTCTAATCGTGACGACTACAAGTACGTCTTTATTTATGACCTTTCTTATTGAGTTATTGAATATAAATTGAGAGGTAGTTAAGTTTTTGGCCACTGGCTTGGAAATCAGTGACATCAATGATTGATAACCGGAAATGATGTAGCAGTAATTTGAAACTTTGTGAGCACAAAAACAGCAATCAGAAGTCGTCGTATTGTTTCTTGTCGGGGAATTAACTCATCCCCATATACATCGAATTGAGAAGCAAAACAGTCTGAACTGCGGTATCATATGAAAGACGCTCCCAAAAAGAATTCTGAAAGTGCACATCACATGGCGTAAATTAATAAGAAACTAAGAACCGTTATATACCGTTGCATGTTGTTGTCATGGTTACTACGACTTCCTGTGTTAAAGAAATCTGACTTTGAATACTATTGACTGAAGAGTACCTTTTGTTTCAATTACCGTTAAGAATTATCTTTCCTAGGAAAGTAGCCATTCTTCGGTGGTCAATATACCCTGAAATTATCTGAGTAGAGACAAAAAAGGTGCCGCGATAGCATTACTAGCTGCTGAATTAATGGTATCACAAATCACTGCTCTATATCCGGTCCAGGCTGAATATTCTAATTTTTGTGCCGATTTTAGATTATAGGAATTATTTGCCGGCTGGGAGGTCCGTACAGTGAAAAACTGTGATCCAGGTCACAGTTTTTCATTATGCGGACCGACCTAAACCGGCAAATAATGTTGTTTTTTCTTTCTTTCTTTTTTTTGGTAAATTGGTTTAATTACAAATGGGTTTGTTCACGCAACTTTGTCACTGAATCGGCTTATACGCGCTGTCTACTATAACGATTTGTAAAAAACTCAGATACTAGACAAAGAAAGATGTAGTGAAAAGCAAATTTATGTTAAACTACTTTAGTTGCATTTGGTTCACCAGGCAAGTGCTCCAAAACTGTTTTTTCGGTGTCAAATTTCGTGTAAAGTTTGAAGTTGTATTATAAAAACCAATATCTGTCAGTCGTTGCGAATCGCTTGTAATTAGAATTTTCTGCCGTAAATTGGACAGCAGATAGCGAGGAGTTTCGTTAAGAGTATTCCACAGAACGATCAGAGAGGTAAACTCGATTGAAAGTGACTCATTTTTTACTTCAAATTTTACGGCGAGAGAAACACAGGATTAACCATCATTACAGCGCCAAGCTACAAACAACAAAAAAATACTCTCACAACTTCAACTTCAGCGCAGTGGCTCGATAATCACGTTACTAATATGTTCTATGCGATCCGGCTCAGACGAATACTTTGTAAGAACAGGTCGGAGTTTTACCCTGTGCCTTTACTGAACATATTGCAACACATACTAATACATTTTCAGCCTTCTCTTTCTCGTTCCAATAACAACTTTTTGTTTCAATTTTTCGATTTGCAATGGCAAAATTTAAGTCCTTAATTCGTCGCTCAGTATCTTTGTCCGCCTATTGAATACTCCACGTTTAAAACACTTTCTGCTGACCGACATACCAGACGGTATTGATTTCGAATTTATTTTGGCCAAGTTTTGAAACTGCGTTTCCCGCGTTACAAATAACATTTGACTTTCAACGTACTGGCTTTTTTCGTGGTAAATATACAATGTATGTTTGCTTAATGCTCCAGTTCCAGTCCACGGTTCTTTGTCAGCAGTTCTGTGACACACGGTGGATTTTGTCAGTTGGGTCTGTTTAACTTAAACGTTATAGAACACAAGATTCCTTTCATGTTACGTCTTGCTCCATGATGAGTAATGACTCTACATTAATCGCACAAACAGTTTTTATAATTGTCTTTTTTCTACCTGGGCTCTGATTACCAGCCGCTGTTTGGGAAAGGAGCGACTCGAGAGAGCAGCGGAAATCAATCATATTTCAACTGTCTTGTCAAAGCACGCGATATTAAACTATTTTAGGAGCAAGGAACCACCTACTAACCAATACTTAGATTATTGTTTTCACATTTGCTTCTATCTACCATTTGTAGATTTTTTGTAGTCATCATTGCAAGATATATCTGAGATGTTTTTACAGTATTTCAACCAAGGACTTGTCCTGCAGCAGAATAAGTAAGAATTTTATCGATCATCGCTTACCATTCCATTTCTTCGCGTCTGGTTTGGCAATTGCCTTTGATGCATTAGTATCCTTACTCTTTTCCTTATCTTCCATGTTCAGTCTCTCGGGCAGTAATGTGGAAAACCGTTATATTTCAACAGCTCCTGATGCTATCGCAGTTCCTTTTTGCCTCCACTTAGTTACAGTCATATACGCTTCAATAGTATTACGTTAAACACAGGAAGTCATAATAACCATGACAACAACATGCTATGGTACAGCCGTGTTTTGGGCAATAATTGTTTTAATGTCATGACAAATAGAGCATGATAAGTAGGCGGGTCAGTTCCCAGATAACTTACGGAGGACTAAATCACACGGGAAAGTTCAAAGACAAAATTTAAGACGTAGGTCCGAACATATAATTCCAATGGCTCCTACCGACTACTCACGACTCACGAGTTGAGAGTAACTGCTTGATCTTCTCTAACTTTCTAATCGTGACTACTACAAGTACGTCTTTATTTATGACCTTTCTTATTGAGTTATTGAATATAAATTGAGAGGTAGTTAAGTTTTTGGTCACTGGCTCGACAATCAGTGACATCAATGATTGATAACCGGAAATGATGCAGCAGTAATTTGAAAGTGTGCGCGCACAAAAACAGCAATCAGAAGTCGTCGTATTGTTTCTTGTCGGGGAATTAACTCATCCCTATATACTTCGAATTGAGAAGCAAAACAGTCTGAACTGCGGTATCATACAGAAGACGCCGGCAAAAAGAAAACATGGCGTGACTTTCTAGGGAAGTAAGAACCGTTTCATACCGTTGTATGTTGTTGTCATGGTTACTACGACTTCCTGTGTTAAAAAAATCTGACTTTGATTATTCTTGACTGAACAGTACTCTGTTTCAATTACCGTTAAGAATTATCTTCTCTTCGGTGGTCAATATACTCTGAAATTAACTGAGTAGAGACAAAAAGGTGCCGCGATAGCATTACGAGCTGTTGAATTAATGGTATCACAAATCACTGCTCTAAAGACCTAATATGGAATGTTAAGAAAGAGTAAGAAGCAATTGCCAACCAGATAGGAAGTAACTGAAAGGTAAGAATCGATATTTAAGCAAAATCTTGCCGTGATCAGTTCAAAGTCGGGTAGATATAGAGGCAACTGTGAATACAATTTTAAGTGTTCTGTTATATTTAAAATCATACTTGCTAGGCGGTTATTTGCCTTACTGCTGAACTATTCCTCAAGCGCGGGTTGGATATTACATGTAGATGGCAGATAGCCAATGAGCTCTCGCATAGCGCCGAGTTGGCTATAATCATCTCATATCCAACAAGCGCGAGTGCAATAATTGTTTTATCAAAAACGCCCCCAACATAAAGAAAACTAAACTAAGGTAAAAACGCCCCCAAAAAATCACGCGTACGCGTATACGCTTATCATTTTTGTAGAGCATGCTGTAATGGCTCACTAAACCCATGATGGCTAAGCCAATGAAAACTCTCGAATTGCATTATCCAATGGTTTAGTTTTTAATAATTCTATTTATTATATAGAAACGACTGTTTAACTGGAATACAATAATATACTACTCGTAAAATTCATCAGAAATGTGAAATGCAAAATGCGAGTGGCGTATTTTGCATATTCCTCGCTTGTGAGGATGTTGATGACGTCATTTCTCTCTTTTCCCCGTTGCGGAGTAAGTTAGTTTGCCTACATGATTTAAAAAAAAAAAGCAAATTACACTGCGGCTTGAAGACATAAATTTTATTTCTCTTGTTGAAACAACATTTTGCGCACTAGTTGCGCTCGTTCGTAAATATTGATTTTACCACTCGAACTTCGCGCCGCCGGCCGTGAAATAGACTCTATTCACTGAGAAACGTTAGATCAGGCCGCGGTTGTTCGAAGGCTGAATAACTCTCTCCACCGGATAAATCGTATCGATATCCAGTGGATAAACTTTAACAAAACAAACCACGCTCTCCACTGGATACATTAATGATTTATCCGGTGGATAGCTGGCGTTATCCACCTTTCGAACAACTGGGGCCAGGACGTTTAAAGTAAGCTGTTACGTGTATTTTGCCTGTCCTATATGTTAGACTAATTTATGTCCTCATAAATTTAAGTTAATGGAACAACCATGAGTGATTGTGTGCTGTTTGCGTGACATGCAAAAGGTAGAGGGTAGGATTTCACAGTCCAAAGTTTAGTGTATTTAGTAACGCAAACTGTACGCTAAACCAATCAGAACTGGCTGGTATTTCACGGTCAATCGACTCCCAGGCATCGGGCACAAGTTGTGTGTTCATTCATTCCTTCGCTGCGAGCTAGCAAACTGTATTTGCCTTGTTCTATGACGTGATTTTCCCTCCCTCCCCACCCTATGGTTTAAGCATGTCACACACAAACTACACAATGTTTGTGAATTTATGGATAGTT
>Ga0126339_10002496_pt1 | contig 13200 bp, 5 predicted proteins | sample OrbTmetagenome_2_FD_92532 | JGI IMG/M metagenome (GOLD analysis project Ga0126339, IMG submission 92532) | Coral microbial communities from Petempiche,Puerto Morelos, Mexico - Orbicella T R C metagenome | ecosystem: Host-associated > Invertebrates > Cnidaria > Coral | place: Petempiche,Puerto... | reverse complement strand
TCGAACTTACAGTATTTTTTCTAGAAATAGTTCATCCAGACCTATATCCTGGCAAAGTTTGGGGATTTTCGATTTTTTCATTTTGCACACCTCTAGGCGAAATTTTGGGACGATTGCTCTTAATATGGTACGTCATGTAAGAAGAGTAAGTTGACGAATCTGTTCCAGGCCCAACTCGTTATTATCAAACGAGATGAAACCGAGGAAACCAACTTCCCTTTAACAATGTTATTATTACAACTCGTTACTTAAGAATCATTTTCTTTACGTTGAATCTTGTTACAATTTTTGCAAAAAAGATTGCTGTTGTTGCAAACATTGAACAGGGTATAGAGTTCCAGCAGTTTTGAGGCCCAGTTAGGGGTTTACGGGAAACAGGATATTTAGGTGAAAAACTAACGGGGTACAGTATATTTAAGGAAAAAAAGAATGGAATATGGGATATTAAGAACAGATAAAACGGGATGTCGAGTAGGATGCTCGTCAATCTTTGCAATTTGAATTAACGGGATACGGGATATGGGGTCTCGGTTTTTCAGAGATTGCGATAACACAGCTGAAGTTAACTTTTCTCTTTTTTGGGCGCTATATTCATACTTAACCTGCCATACTGCTGTCTCGTGTTTCAGCCAGTAAAAAGCGATAAGTTAATTAAGAAAACTGTATCATCTTTAAACACACACTGACCCACAATCCTCCTCTTAGCTCCAACGAACGGCTGAAGCTTGAAACGTTAGCCTTTCCAACTTACCTACGCTGGTCATGGTCAATTTCCCTGAGAGAGACAGGCTTGGTGTGAGAGTCCATTAGCGCGCAATTCCGCGCTGCGCTTGAACGCCTGGACTGAGCACCTGGAAGAGGCTATGGGTGCCGGAATTTTACTTGCGACTGTCACAGACCATTATAGCCACACAAGTGTGAAGTTCACTCTGTTTTATTGCAAAAATCAACACATTTCTTAGCAGTTACTGGCCTACAAATTAACTTGTTTATTACAAAATATCAACCTGACATTTTCTAACTATGGTATTGGTGTCGTCTAAGCACGCATTATTAAATTATCTAAGAACTTTATCATTATGTCTGCGTCAGAAAACTTAACACTTAAACAATGAGTGAATTTTAACACGATATACTTACGAAGGAGTACGACTCTTGCCGATCATCCACGGGAATTCCGACAGATCGTCAGGCAGACTCTCGGATGTTCGGCAATGTTCGGCGGTGCTCCGATCTCCACGAAGACAAACGTTTTCTGTTCCACGGACAGCCATTTAAATTACACTTCACTACAAATGTCGAGGCCATTTAAAATGTCGAGCTATTTTGCAATAAGCTATATTGTCGTTTTTCAAGTAACGTTTAGTGTACGCAGAAGTCTTGCTTCCTTGAGTAAAAAGCGAGGAACAGTAACAACAACAGTACAAACGAACAATAAGAAAAAAACTGTGTGATTTGTTAATGGACAACGGTTGGAAGGCTCAAACTGAAACGCAACGTTACATCGAAGAGCACTTCCAGTAACGCAACGCTACTTCCAAACCTACAGTTCCCTCTTTCCCGACCCCCTACCCCACACAACTATATATATCTACACACTGGGATAAAAAGTACACCGTTAAACGAAAACTTGAAATTCATCTGTTAATTTCAATTGATACCTTGCAGGCTCCGAACTTTAGAAGTTGGCTTCAAGTTCTGCTCACTCCAATCTTGCTAACAGAGTTTAGGTTTGACAACTTAATGCTTCGTTCAGACTATTTTGACACACGTTTCACAAATTTACGACCCATTTCACCTTAAAGGTTTCTGTCTCAACTTGTAGAAAACAAGTTAAAAATTGTTCAGTTAGTGGCCAGATGTCAACGAGGCCTTTCCTTGTCAAACTAGAAATAGATGTCGCTGAAGAAAGCTACTGCAACAGTTATACTCCCAAGAGTTCTAGACTAAGACTAAAACTGAACTAAACTGAACTGTTATGAAATCTCCACATTAGTTAGTATTTTTCCGTCTCATTTAGCAACTTGATTTATATTTATCCCTACCCCTTTATACAGTCTGATAGGGACGATTTACCATCGTACCGTTAGATATCTTTATATATATATATGCATTTTGTATAAGTTAATTTTCCATACAGCATTTGCATAGAATATCTGAAGTACACAGTACTTACTATTTAAGGAAAAGAGCGTGCAACAACACGCGCTTTGAGTTCTGGGATCGAGCGTGGAAGCTATGGCGGACAAAGCTAAGTTATTATCTCGTTTCCAGTACTACTCCGACTACAGAAACCAAAAACAGAAACCAAGTGACAGGAAAGTTTCTCTTCCGCAGGTAGATAGTCTCCATACACTATTACGAAACTGTGACACCGAGGACTCGTTTCAGTGTAAAGCCGAGGAAGAGATCCGAGGTCTTCCGGGAAGGCCCAAGTTCCCAATTTTTAAATCTTGCCAGTTACGTCATGCACTCTGTCACGAATCTTCGAGAGCGACTATCTGCAGGATTTTACACGCGAAAAGCTGTAGCAACGTCACGAATTTTGAAGAAACCTTCAACAAGTGGAGACAATTACGAAAATTAACATATGCTACAAAACCTAACAAACTTATCACTCTTTTGTCAAAGTAGCGAGTGTGTGGAATCTCATCTCTCTCACGCCTCTAATACTGATTAGCTTTCGTCACGTTTACATTACTATTACATAACTACAGTTATAATGATTATTTGTACGCTATATACATTGAAAGACATACGAACGTCATGTGGAATCTGCGGGTTTCCCCTTGTTTCCCCTTGTTTTCAGCCTTCTCTCGGTTGCCTCACGTTGAGAGCGCCTGGAAACTAACACATAGCGTGTCACGAGCGAATTCCACGCCCAAAACGCTTCAAAAAAATTTTCAGAAAAACAACTTGTCTTGTATCCCTGTGCTTCAGGAACTCTCGCCGTTTCTCTTGTTTTTCTCGTACTTCAGGAGTTGTCCCATGAAGTTTAAGTTGGGTGAGATGACCGGCCTTAGGTCCTTGACGAACTTGTACGCATCCCCCAGGCAAAGACCCTGTCGCTTCATAATGTACGCTACTGTCACGGTCGCTGAGCGTGACACACCTGCGTGACAGTGCACAAGAACACCGCTGCCCTGCTCCCGGGCTTCGTCTACGGAGGAAGAAAGTCGAACACGACTGTCAGATTTCAAGTTGTAAAAATGCTCCACTAACACGTCATGACACTTGCGTGACCAAGCCTCTTAAGCATGGCGTGATACCAACGTCAATCACAGGAGATTTATAAATTGACTCCAAACACAAATCTTTCAGGCTGTTTAATTTTCGGTCACGTCTCGGTTTCTGACAACTTACCCACTTTTACCACAGTTATGTGATTCCTGTGTATACTGACACAAGTCCATAGTGACTTGTTACTGTACTTCATCTGGTTCTTTGCCAGCTTTTCGGAAGTGCGGGCCTGGTTTCCAGGTTCAATTAAGTAGACCTGGAGACTGAATTGCCAGGGCTCCTTCATTTTGGGAAAATAACTTTTTTTCTCGACAATCAAAACTTACCTATAAATTGAATTGCTTCGTCAAAATGTTGTCCAATGTCCTCTTGATTCGAGTCGTTGATTTTAATCTGCTTGTAATGCATGTCCGATCTCTGACTGAAAAAATTTGGGCATCGGGGCGTCAAGTTAAGGATGTACTTGATTGACAACCTGTCAATTAAAGCCTCGTCAGCGGCGCCTTCTTCGTTGCCAAGATACAAGAAAGGTAAGATAGCAGTGACAGGGGTTCCTTGAGGGCGCCCTGGATACGAATCACATGTGGTCGGTGATGGCGGGAAATCGTCCACGTGACAGATGTTAACCGGTGCATTTTCACACAAGTTTTGGTAATCTCTACAAAACTCTTTCAGTCCGCCTGTAACAACAAAACAAATAGCCGAGTTAGGAAAAGTGAAACCTAAACAACATATATTCCAATGTAGTGGTCAAATAAACAGCCCTTCTATTTATCACAACTTTAAAAAGTTTTCAAACAAAAGTAGCGAAGTATAATTTAATGAAGCGAGAAATAATTTCAGACAACACTTTCAAACACTCTTAAAGCAATAATTACTTTCCAATGAGGTAAACTCTTCGTAAATCTTTTGTTCGTTTGAAAAACATTTACAGTGAGAAAGATTATTATAACGCTGTTTCGCCTCTGTAGGGTGTGAAAATATCACTTATTTTACAAACTTCGGAAACAATTGAAAACACGCGAAAAAAAAAAAACCTTTCACTTCAAAGCTCTCAGACATAGACAGCGGGTACCAACAAAACTACCGGAAGTTGATATTTAAAAACCGGAAGACAGCTTGAATGACTGTACTGCTCAAAACAAAATCATTTAAATTAAAACACAGCAATGCAAAAAAACTGGCTATCCAAACCGAAATAACGTTCTAAGTTATAAAAACATTTCAGTCAAAGTCCCGCAACTTGGAGTTCCAACTTTCTTGTTCACGCCTTACAGGAAGTAGACTTCAACCAAACAAGAAAAGCGCTAAAGGTCGAGCAGCTTGAGGGTTTGCTTCGCCCAGTAAATAGCGCGTAACCCAGAATTACGCCGCTTAGAGACCTTTTCACAGCAAAAGCGATCGTGCTTTGGAAATTTTGCAGTGTAGAGAGGTCGACAACATGGAGCAAGGACGTCCATTGACTGTGACCATAACCACCTGTTAGCTAAACCAGTGCACTGTAGAATTAAGAGCAAGTGTGGAATTACCCGTTAGGCGAGAACGCCGCCTTTGCAGAAGCCTGCTTCGAGTTTCACAACAACGAGCGGTCATATTTCGCGTCTACTTTTGCAGATCTTGCAGCCAATTCGCCCAACGAAGGTTCAAATTACACAGGCTAAACATACGTAACGAAAAAGTCGCCATTAGGTCATTGAGAAAATGGAAAAGGCAGGTATTACTTAATTATGACTTAACAATTACAGACTCTGTTGCTTGCCTAATTATTTTCCGGGGTTACGCACTGGTGGCTCGCTGGCACAACACCTGCCATTGACGAGGTTTTTCACTCATTTGCACATAAAGAAAGACCGCGTTTTGCTTGCAGCAAAGTCCACTTTCTTGCTAGCACTCTGCAAAATCGCGGGTCAATGTCATGAAAGCAGCGAAAGGTTCGCCTCGTATACAAAAGAAACCAATCGAAAACGAAGCCGAGAGCATTGACAGCGACTGACAGGGAAAACCCATCCAGGTGCTCGCCCAACCTTTTCAAATACGCCAGTGTACAGCTGTGAAGCCTGCAGGGCTTGCTTGAGCCGAGCAGAATTTTAGCTGAAAGGCATTTTTATGCTCTAACCGCGAAATTTCACAGCAGACGAAATTCCGGCGATTTCAGCAAAAAGTGAAGTGGTTTTTAATCATCTTGACCTCATAGTCAACTCGACAGCAAGAACAAACACATTAGTTGACACAACAACGAAGCAATATTTTAGACCATTGAAACATTAGGGAGGTGCCGTTATTTAGAAGAACTGCCCTAATGTAAGGTTTGGATCACGATTTGCCGTACAGAACATCCCCCATATACCCAGGTTCTTGTATTCTCTTCTCTCGATCCCAAAGTGTAACTAAAACTATAACTACTAAATATTTTCTCCAAATTTACTAGAGCTTAGCAAAAATACATGATTCGATCGAGACAATAAAACTATAATCTTTTTTTTTTTTTTTCTCAAAGTAACATAATTTTATTTTCTTTTTTGTATAACAATGTGGTAGATATGTAGCGACTTTGGTACAGGAGAAGTACAAGAAGTCTCCAAAACTCTTCAGCTTAGTTTCCCACACTGTTGAACAAATATAAACATACCTGAACTCTAAAACAGCTTCGATTCAATCTCTACAATTACCTTTTTGCTTGCAGCACTAGCGCACTTTTTTCGCTACTCCACATTAGACGAGCATACGATCGCTCAGACACGACTTCTTGATACTTGTCGTTGAAGCCAAATTACGATAATTGAAAAGTCTTGACATGTAACCTTTGTCTTAGCAGAAAACACAAATGATACGTGACTCCCAGTAGGAAGTAAGCAAAGCTGTGATCCTTAACTGCTACCACTAACTTTCCTAGTATGGGGCGGCTGACCTTGTCTCGACTGTCTGTTTTGGTCCAGAAAAAAACTTCCGAAAATTGACCGAAGAAAGAAGAAACGTTAGTTTTGCTTAAAAAGGATAAACAAACACTTCTCAATAAATTGTCCATATTAACCGAATTAAAAGGTCATACTTTACTCGACTATTCACTGACTCAAACGCAATTTATAAACAACTTGTGCGGAGTTTTAAACATGTCACGAAAAAGTTTTTAAAACTCTTGCTTTGAAAACAAATCGTGTTACTGATGGTGCCTCTTGAAAAAGAAATAAGAATAAATGCATGCTTATTTCCTAACACTGCATACATCTGTAGTTTATTAACAAAATTTGTTTGGAGTTAAACGGACGTCAAATTATACAAACTTGTAACACTACAAGAAAAATGTTGAAAACTTTTTTTAGGATAATTGCATCAACGCATTTAGCGAAAAATAAAACAAATAATAGCATTAGTTAGCAAATGTGATTACTTTAACTGTCTTTAAAAAAGTTTGGAAACCGACATTATTGTGACAAGTAAATATGCAAGGCAAACTGTAAGTTACACGGATCAATTTAGTAACTGAAGATAAATTTCCCACAAGAGGGAAAATAACCCTAGCAAACTAAATTACTGGTAATTATATCCAGAGAGGCTGCTCATTTTAGTTCAATAACTCACCATAAGTTTTCCTCAGAGGTAGATTCAAAGGGGCTAAGGATAAGATTCTACAAGGCATCGCAGCAAGCCCTTTAGGCCAGGTGTCCCAACTGTCTTGATCTACTTACTGAACCCAAGAACCACTGACTAATAACAACTGAACCAAATAAGTTCACTTTGTAAGAGAAACAAATATCAGAAAGGTGAAGTCAATGCTGTAATGTCCTTCCCTTCACTGGGCTGTATCGACTGGGTGTGATATGGGATTTACCGCCCACTTAAATTTCATCCAGGTCAGTGAAATCCAGAAATTAGATATTTCCCTGAGCAAAGGCTAAAACATTGCTTTCAAATATGATCTTCTACAAGCCTATTAGTATAATAAACATTATTGAATGTGTCACAGTAAAATAAGGAGGACGTCCTACTTCACAAGTACAGGTTCATGTCTGTAATTCGAACAAAACAGAACCAGCAAATTTCTGGGTCACTTACAAAAGAACAATTGATTAAACAAATTAAATGACCCTTCAACTAATTACATGAGCCTACCAAAATCCACTGAGACACCGGTTAATTATAAATGGAACACAAACTGACAAAACCTTTATTTGATTAAGCACCAATTATTTTTCCTTTTCTTTCTATGAAAGCACATTTAGATTAAAAAGAACTGCATTTAACATTTTGTGAAATAAGAAAAACCTAATGTAGACAACCTTTTGTTGTCAGAAGCTAAGTGACCTCTTTGGTCACCTAAGGCAAACAAATGTTTCCAGTTCATTGAGCATGTTGTTACCACATAAATATTTTCTGGGTGAGTCCCTTCATAACAAGGGAAAAAAGAGGGCCTTTTCTAGTTTAATTTCAGGTTAGAATATTGCCTGCCTGACCAATATTCTGATGGGAAGAAAGGTCTAAGATCTGGTAAATTAAGGACCAACAGTTTGCAGAGTTAAAAATATTCCTAGTGTTCAAGTGAGATCAGCACCAAATTTCTCAGTACTTGTACTGGTATATAACTAAGTGCCAAGTCTCGAGAAGTTAGGAAATGATCAGTGCTAAGAAGGTTGTATATCTTGACACTTCAAAATGTCTTCCAACTAGGTTTGGAGACCAGGAAAGAGAGCTATGTTGTCTACAGATATAAGTCAGTTTTTTACATAATTTTAACAAAACAAAGCTGAATTAGTGATGAGTCGGCAAAAATTTATCAGGGTTATAAGGACATTTGTAACTGGATACTGCTCTGACATAAGCAAACACTGATCCAATTTATCTTTTTATCAAAGCTGTTTTCATAGGTTGCAGGACTCTGTCGACCAAAACAGAACTTCAGCAATATACAGCAATAATTGAGTATTGATCAACAGATCAAGAAATAGCGTATCAATATTTAATTCCCATTTAAAATGCCTAGTATAGTTTCACAGGATGGAACGAGTTTATGCAATCACTTCTATTTATATGTACTCACACAGAAATAATTTGAAAACACTTGAATTCTTCCCAGGGAAAAAAGTCATGCACTCAACGATATTAAAATCACTGAACTACTTTGGTACATTTAGCGTTTAAAGATAGAAAGAACAGAAACTGTCAAAAAAATTTTCACCAACAACTCCAAAAGTTAGGTGGACCATAATGTTTCTCTTATAATTTTCACAATAATGGCAACATTGCCCAAGGAGACATCTTTTAAACACCTTTAACTTCCAACACCATCATGTTTGTGATTTTTCTTTTCCATTGTACATTTTTACCTTAAATGAACTTAATAAAGGTGAAAAATAACTTACAACACATTTTTGCATTGTTGTCAGTGTTCATATAATTCCGTTCATATCTTTTATGCTATGTCATCTGTGTTTAGCTGTAAGCTGTATCATTCATACCAGTAATTCATGGTAGATTGTTATCACATACTACATGAAGTATTGCACAACCTTTTACGAACCAGAGAAAATATGTGGTGGAGTACTTGAGAAAATTTAGTTTCATGAAAATCACTAACAATACTAGCAATTACAGGATATGGCTCCGGATTTTCTTCACACTTTAGTCAAAGATAGATCACTTGCTTGATAGTGCTGCCGTTACAGCTTTCTATTGAGAGAAGATACATGAAAAAAGGTTCCCCTAAGTACAAAGCACCAGAGTTTCGCTTTTCAAAAAGAAGTCGTTTCGTGTGTTCGTGAATATTCGTGCCAAGAAAAATCCCGACGTCAAACTATTTCCTGTTCATATAAACAAAGCCTGGCCACGAAAAGGAAAGCTCTAAATTGCTATGCTGTTTCGGTATTTGACCGCGCACAACAACCGCACTTTGCGTCACAAAATTCTTTCGTAAATAGAAGCGTAAGTAACGTGACAAACGGTTACATGGATAGATGCACACAGAAGTTACATACAGTGCCTTCTAAATTGAGGACGCTACAAACACCGCCAGCATTACTAATGTTCCGAGAAATGCGCTTCTGAAACTAAAACCACTAATCCAAACTATATCGGAAATATTGTCCGGCGAAACATTCGTTCAGCACTGAACCCTCTCTGTTGACATTAGCGCGCGCGGCACTCAAAAAGATTTCCAACGCTCGAGAAATAAGTATTTACAGAAATAACTAAGCGTCATCAGCAGAACTTACCTTTTAGTACTGAAATATTTTTCCCTTCTTTTAAAAGAGTTTGTAAAACTAAGCAAATCGGTCGACAAGGGTTACAATCATCGGGGCCACTCGACAATTCATCGTATATCACAAAGGTCGTCCCCACTCCACCACTGATAAACTTTTCTTTTCCCTCTGCAGAAGAAATCAAGTCTTTTAGCTTTGCCTTTCCTTGAGATAGTCTTTTTCGTCCTATTCCAGTGCAGTTTACATGAATAGCTCCTCTAATATGAAGTCCGTTAAAAGCAACTAGCGATCTACAGTCAACAATGAGAAATTCGGCCGCATTTGATGAAGCCCCAACATTGTTCAGGCTTTGGGCGAGTTCAGTTGAAGAAACACTCTTCCATTTACCACAACTCATATCTTTGGCTCGATTCACACATCCAACTTTCGACTCAGCTGGTCTGGGCACGAAAAGAAGTGGAGGCATTAAGACGAAATTTTTAAATCTTTCAAGACAAGAAAACCAAACCAAACGCACGCTAGTTTGCAGCTGGCGTGGGTAATTTGGCTCAGTGCACTCTTTCTACACGTGTAGCCGTAATATCCCAACAAATCCTTCCTAGAAATACGAATTATGTTCCCTGTGTTTTGAATATCCCCAGCTTTCCGACAGTGCAAAGAACAGCACTTTTCGCTTTCGACAGAACCGCGGATTGTAGTAAACCTTTTGCATAGCTTGTTGAGAAACGAAGAGGCAAAAATAGATTGCTCAAAAGAAACGGTGATGTCATTCGGAGCCAATGAGATAGCCCATCCGAATAGCAACAAGAAAGTGCTGACGGTCGTTGCCGACACCTCCCAAATATGGAGTTATCACTATTACGTAACGAACGAAGATCACCGAACACCATGCGGAAACCAACGTTCGTGAGAGTCGTTCTATAAATAATCATTACCGGTGTGGGTGGTGGAGCGTTTCCGTAAGCCGAACGCTGGGATCACGTTTTCAGCTTTACTCCGTGCCAAGAGAAACGTTTAAAAAAATAAGAAGATGTGATCTTCGTTGCAGATGCGACTGATCGTTGAAGTTCGAAGTAGTAATTGATTAAAATCTCTGCAAAAAGGTTTCAAAAAGAGCCTCGAAACTGACCACTCCTCAGGGAATAGATTGTGCTGGCATATTCTCGAATCGGCGTAGGATGACTGTACACAAAAGGAAGTTTCAACTTCCCTCTTTAAACTCCATTTTTACGATTGTCAAGTGGGTACACATCAGAATACAAAACTGTCCGGACATTTTCTAGATACGAAAGTATTTTTACCAAAGGAAAAGATATTCTTTCAAAAATGCAGTGAACCATATCGAGGTCACACGCGGAAGCAACCTTACAAGTTGTTTAGTTTTGTGTATAACACAGCCGCCCGTTAGGGCTGGTATCTAGGTGAGGTAGTCACTAAATTTGAACTACGCTGAAACGCAAAGTGAATATTTTCTGGAGACAAATCTGAGCCACAATATAGAAAACCGTACAAAATATCGAACATGTATATTCTTCTGTTAACCCCCACCCTTGCCCGGCGATCTTCGAAGCACAATTTTACCAATTTTTACTGGCCTGGGCCGTTTGTATATTCTTTGGAAAATGGCTTTTTGTTCTCCTTTTATCATATCAAATTAGAAACATTGGTAATTCAATATCGCAGTTATGCTCACCAAATAGCATTTCCAGTTATTGGTTTCTTAGCATAACAGCAGTAACAAATAAAACTACAAATGAAATCATCATTCTGTCAAATTTTAAACTAATGCCTCTTGGAGTACTGTGTTGTTCCCAAAAACAGAACAACAACAACAAAACACAAAACAAGACGAAGAAAAAAAGAAACCAACGCACGAAAAACCAATAAACCTAATTAATGTCAAGGCACAAGAGGCGTTTGCGAAAGTCCTAACATGTCAGCTGTGATCAGAATTTTTTTAAAACACAAAAGTGAAAATATAATCATGGCCATAAATAATATACTGTAGACCTTGTCATTAATGCTTGACCCCATCTTGGAGGCCTACAGTAATTTTCTCTTCTTAGATCTTCCTGTATATCTCAATGTGCATAGCAAATAAATTCCCACGTAAACATTTCAAGTTCTAGGTCAAGAAAATTGGTCGCTGCAGTCTAGCGCTGAAGGAAATGTTTTCTGGAACCTCGCTGACAAGTTAGGTCATTCCGAAAATACTTCACACGCGTCGTGCACGTTTCGATAGCGTGAACGAGCAAATTATACAACGTGGAAAATTACATTCCCTGGAAATTGAAAATAGCAATATGATAGGAGAAAATAACACGTGAAATAACTGACCTTTCTTCCCTAATAAGGCCAAATGTACAACGCGATAACTGTTTACATCGCTTTCTATTTCTATTCCAAGCAGATGGATTGAGAAATAAATAGGCCTTGAAACGCTTGTACCCAGATTACATGTACCCAGTTTTCCAAGCCGCTCAAGTAACAAGAAACTTCTAGTGCCGGAGTCAATCAGTAATAAACAAGAGCTTCCCAGTAAGATAAAAATTGTAAATTTTAAGCATTTGTAGATAACAAATCGGAAAACTTGAATAAACAGAGCAATCGAAGACCAGATGTAAAATGCAAATAAAAAGTTACAAAGCTAGGTAGCTTGTGGCAGCGAAGGCATTGGGGGTGAGAAGTTTAGCTCTCGTTTCCATGGAAGCGGTGAGGACAGAAAGGCAAAATGGCGACTTTCCTAACGTTGATGGGGTCAAGAAGAGAAGTTGTCGAACAATTGTTCGGAAAGAAAAGGTTAGATTGATTATTTAATGCTGTAAATTTATTGCTTTAGCGTTGATTGTTGCGTCCATTTGTTTTAAAAGTCACAAGACAGCAGAGATCTCGGTTTTTCTACAACGGCATTTTCCCTCATCATGTTGCATTTGATATGAGTAATAGACTTGTTGATGCTCTTAATTTACCTTACTGTTATAAGCTGGAAATGAATTTCGATATTTCTGATTGGTGTTTCGAACGTAGAAATATCTTTTTACACGAAGAGACTGTATTAAGTTCAAATCTGTTAACATTTCTCAGGTTGAGGTCGATCGCGACTCACTTCCAAGTTAGTGAATTTTTGCAGTAATCACGGCAGTTTGTGTGGAGTTGAAGAGCTGGGCAACAGTGATAAACTTAATCAATAAGTGTCCCATTGCACCTCCTTGTCTTGATCTACATTGGCTGAAAATCGGAAATATATGTTTGTTTAGGTGAATGCGCCAATAAAGCTTGTGAGATTGTGACTGCTCTGAAGCTGTTGCGGCTAAATACAAGAATTGCACCACACTAAAATGTACTCCGGTTGGCCTAAATAACACATTGGTTAGCCTAAACAGCACTGTGGTCAGCCTAAGTAGCGTTTTCGTTACCTTACGTTAGCGCTCACTTGGGAATAGTTAGCTCTTTTATAGGGTGCAATTCCTGTATTTCGCTGCATGTCTCTACAGCTAGTGTGTATTTGACCTGAGAACTTTTCTCAGAACAGTTAGTGTCAGCCTATCTGATCCTACACATTCCATTTTGTAGGACCATTTTCTATCTACTTGCATCAGTAGTTTTGTGCATCGAGTTTGCTTTTTGCCTTACAGGGATGCTGAAGAGCAAAGAGAAAGAGAGTTCCAAGCAGCTCTTAAAATCCAATGTTGGTTTAGAGGAACAAAAGTTAGAGCATACTTGAAGTAAGGCCTGTTAGATATTGTCCCAATGTGTGATACATTAC
>Ga0126339_10002495_pt1 | contig 13200 bp, 5 predicted proteins | sample OrbTmetagenome_2_FD_92532 | JGI IMG/M metagenome (GOLD analysis project Ga0126339, IMG submission 92532) | Coral microbial communities from Petempiche,Puerto Morelos, Mexico - Orbicella T R C metagenome | ecosystem: Host-associated > Invertebrates > Cnidaria > Coral | place: Petempiche,Puerto... | reverse complement strand
TTATTGTTATTGTTATTGTTATTATTATTTGTAGTTGGCATCACAATACGATGTTTAGACTACTTATAAAGTTTTTTATTGGGCTAATTTTTTGTCACATTTTCTGGAAGCTGAGCCATTATTTTGTTTTTCATCTTATGTCATTTATAACAAAGGATTAATACAGTCTTCTTATTATAGCTCGTAACTTAATAATATTTTCAATATTTTATTGTTTTGTAACTAATAAAATAAATAAAATTATCATTATTACAAATTTTATTATTGTTATTATTTTTTATAACGGTTCATTTATACTTTGCTACTATACAATACTGACGGTACATTACTTGCAATAGTCTTACACTACAACACTTACTAACAGTGGGCTACATACATTACTTACATTACATTGCTAGATAATACATAACTTACAATACATAAATAATTTCTTTTGTTTTTGGCGCTACAATCAAATACATCACCTGCTAGATAACACTGACAGTAGTTTACCTGCAATAGTTATTGTTTGTTATTTTTTAAAATGAGTTTTGTTTCATTATTTTTAATATTCTTTACAGGTGTGGTGTATCTCAGCTGAGCAGGTGTGGCTGGATTTCCTGGGTATCGAGGAGGTAAAGAAGCGCCCGATGCCTTTCATAGACGCTGTTCCCGTTCAGATATGGATTGCCACTCCTTTGCCAACCAATGGCGACAACAGCACAGGCATCCAGTCTGCAGTCAGAAGGACGCAAAGCGCCAGCAGGCTTCACTCACCACCCCTGCATCCTAGGTCGTCTTCAGAGCTCGTGTCACCAAAGAGAAAGGCTTCTGAACCAGTTTTAACTACAAAGAACAGGTCACATACGACCGCTCCTTCGCTTTTGTCTACAACCTCTAATGATTTATGCAATAGCGATCCCTCTATTAATCCCCACACTTCTGAGGCCCTCGCTAGAAGGAGCCTGGAAGATGGACCACCACCCGCTTATGAGCCCAGGAATGAACCACACAAGCCAGCCCCTGTTGTGAGGGAACTACCGCCAGCGTATGAGACATTGACCCATAATGGACCCAATTTACCAGGGGTGCCTTTGGAAGAAGCCCCTCCATTACCCAAGAAGGCTCCTATACCTGAGGACACGCTAAATGGCCTATCAGAGATAGAAGGACATGCAAATCAGGAGCTAAATTTAGAGTCAAGAGCTGATGTGAGCTTCCTAATCCACATCCCACAATGTGTCAGTGTTCAGTTGGACCACTTTCAATTCATCTTCCTGTTACGTCTACAGGAAATGTTGATCAAGCTACAAGAGGATTTAGAAAAGTGCAAAGCAACACAGAGTAACGATGTCTCTAGCGTGAATCAGCCAACAGACGATCAACCTGCTTTGTATTTTTCCATTCTTGCGCAAGGAGTAGACTTCAATATTGTGCTTCCACCAGCGCCGGACAGTGATGTGTCTCGTCTAGAGAGGCATCCGTCTCAAAACACAAGCCGTAACGCCAGCAGTCTGAGCAGTTATCTCGACACTGGTGGTGTGCTGGACAGCGGCTGTCAATCTCCGGAAGTTCTCGATTTTAAGACGCCATCAAGAACAGATTCAGAGGAGGCCCCGCGCAAAGATGGATCCGTGTCCTTTGAGAATCACAATCCTAAAGCTAGTCAAGAGCTCACTCCGTCATCACGTCCCAGCTCGGCTCAGTCGGTATCTCATACTTCAGGACGCGCCAGTGCTGCTTCAGCGCCTGATTCTGATGGCTGGCTGGTGGTTCCAGTCGGTGACAAATCCACAGCAGGCCTTGCTCAAAGTAGGACAGATAGCAATGCGAGTAACTTCAGCAGTCAGTTGGACGGCAGTAACCTGTCCAAAACTACCAGCAGTGACAAGGACTGCGAAAAGGAGCACAAAGAACGCAAAATGGTGTCGATTCTCTCTATCGGAGGAGAGGAAGTAGAGGTTGGAATTCATCTCCAAGGATTCGACAAAGTTGTGAAGATGATTTGCCCGGAGATTAAGTTAGAAGAGCTTGGTGTGATCAATTTTGAAAAATACCTCAACAAAAAATCCTTTAGAAGATCACTCACAAAGAGCACGGTCCCGGCCCAGGCGTCAGAGGGTGCTCCCATGGCGTGCATGCGTGCTGAATTCGGACCATCTGCAGAGAGAAATGAGCCGACAGCTGGTGAAAGGGGCTTCATGCATGTCAAAGTGAATGGGGTCAATGGCACTCTTCTCGTGAGTACTCTGAGTAGCCTGGCTGACTGCTTCGAGGACGAGGTGTTGATTCCTCCAATGCCATTCTTAGTAGAAGTGAACAATTCGCGCGTGAGCATCAATAATGATCTTCCACCAACCTTAGTGTCAGCGCCTCTGGCTATTCCAGTGGATCTAAGCGTCGAGAATATCTCCGTCCGCCGCACGCATGATGGCATGTTCCACATCAGACCACTGAGCGGCGATGACTCCCAGGGACGTGAGAATGAACAGGCAGCCATGCCAATGACGCGCCAGGAGTCCATCAATGCCAGTCAACTAAGCCTGTCTGATTCAGCCTCGGTGTGTTCCCGGGCCGAGAGTTTGGAGAATGAGAAACAGTGCCTGGTCGCCCAGATGGCTGTTTCCCGTGCTACTTTGCAGTCGCTGCAGGATGAGCGCGATGCATTGTTAAAGACAATTGAAAGGTTACAGCAGGAGTTGTCATTTTCAAACCGCGAACAGGACTTGTTGCAAGAGAGGATGACAACTTTTCAGAAAGGAGGAAGGAGGGGGTACAGATAGAACCTCGACAAAACTCGTCCTCTGATAGTTTATAACGTGTGTATCTCAGTGACGTCTACGTAGCTGACCAACCTAGTTACCAGGGTCTCTCTTCTTCCCGCCCCTCTCTCGCACCAGGAGGCGGGAAAAAGAGAGATCCAGGGAACCAGGTTGCGTAGCCGGCCTTGTTCCCAGATCTCCCCTCAAGCTCGGAGCAGGCCAAAGAGAGGCCCTGGGGGCCAATGTTGTCTAAACAACGAATATTAATTAGCAACACTATATTGCAATTTTAGTATCAAAAATTCGCACCAATAGCCCCTGGACACACAACGATCTTACAATCTGTTCAGCGCCAAAATCAATGTGTCATGGATGTGGGTGTCCATTCTTTCACGTAAATGACGATTTCAAATTTCCTTAGGAGTGATGAGTTGTTCATGAACAGTTTGAATCGTTGGACAAGACGTTTTTAGGTTGGCTGTGTGAAGAGAATTCCCAAATATTGGCTGGTAATATTGGACAGGGGTTAAGGGGTTTGCTGTGTTGAAATAGTTTTACTCGCCTGCCATCAGTATTTGCGACCACTGTGACGAGAAACTTTGGCTGGGCACTGTGAGTGTTACAGGCTCGGATAATTTACTCAGCGTTCTCGATTCGGTGCGGTATTCTGGAACGTACCGCCTGCGAAAAAGACAAAATGAAATGCCTATTAGCTATGTTAAATGTAAAAGCTATGTAGCTATTTTAATACCTGAGTGAAGAAAATAGTTTTCACAAGAGTGCATTAATGTAAAGCAAGTGAAAATTTCGCGCAGAGGTCATATATTATTGTTTTTTGTTTTTCTTAGCACAGTAGTTTGTAAGAGCAGGCGGCAAAATTTTAGTTGTAATTCATATCCAAATTACATAGAGCTATTTTTATTTCTGAAATTTGACGAAAACATTTCTCACAAAAAAGCGTGAAGGAAATCTATTTTTAACGTCGGATTTATTTTTACAGAAACAGCTATTATTGATGTTTCTTTCAGCCGGCTATATAGTAATATGACGATTAAGGTATTTAAAAAGTCTTAATAATTAAAAATTGTTATTCCCCTCTATCAAGATCCTCATTCCAATGTTTGCGTGACTTTGAAGAGTTAAGCGTTACTCTAGAAATCACGCAATCGTAACTACAAATTTATCGATTACCCGATCGAAAAAGCTGCGATTTCAGAGATAAATACCAACCTGGAAAATTAAGCCTTTTAAATTTATTTTGTTTCAGTAGAAAATTTGTAAAAATATTTAGGGATTACAAATTTAGTCAATCAATCTAGGAAAAATCTATGTACATAAGCTTACATGACATTGAGTAAGATGTGGATATTGCAAGTTTCAAGCAAATGTTTTTAGATATAATAAGTTAGGAGATAAGTTGTACCATATTTTATGGCAAAGTGTTTGAGATTTATAAATGTGATAAATATAATTAAAGGCTATGAGAGATCATGGATGGATTTGCTCTGCCTGACTCGCTCTTTCGGAGGAGGAGGCGTGGCCTAGTGGTTAGGGTGCTGGATTTGTAATCCGGGGGTCCCTGGTTCAAATCCTCCTCCCTGTCACTAGATGGAGTTGTGTTTGGTGGTCCCAGATTCAACTCCTCCACGCTTGTAAATAGCCAACTGGTTAGCCTCCCGCCAGTTGGGATTTTTAACAAGATTCTATTTAATTTACAATATTTGTTTGCTTATTTCAGTGTCCACAATTAGTACAGCAGTACTTACCACTTCGACTCTTAAATAAATTGATTGATTTATTATTTATTTTATTTATTTTCCTTAGTTATAGTCCGCCCGTCTTGGGTTCCTCTCCTTCTCGTGGGTGAATAATACAGTGGGACGCCATATATATGGTCACTAACGGGTCATGAAAATTTGACCGTATTAATATTAACGGAGTAGGGTGAAACCTCACGACTGGTCTAAATTGATTAACAGATATATCACAATTGCACTTCTTAACACGTGCTCTTTATTAAGCATCTGGAATGCAGATGTAATATAAAATTAAAAAATTGAAACTGGAATCAGTGTATGAAATATTAACAATGAAAAGATGAACAAAACTGGTTTGAGTGGCCGTGTAAACGGGCCGGGTTAAAATTATAAAGGATTTTACAGGTTCGAGATTTCAGAATTTGGCCGTATCAACGGGGTGGTCGCAAAAAGGGTTTTGTTATGAGAAAATGTATGGGCTTTTCGTCGTGATTAAAAAAAGGGGCCGTAATAACAAGGTGACTGTATCAACGAGGTGACCGTCAGGCCGGTTTCCACTGTATTAACGTCAAGGAGAAGTTCGACCGACTGCCGACTGTCCGACTGACGACGAGGTAGAGCTTCTTTTGAGAATAACAAACAAACACAGTCACTAAAAGTACCGAATGTTGATTCGGGGTCCGTACATAAAAAAATACAATGAGATATTCAATTTTTATTGGAGCGATTCAAAGCAGAGATGGAGAAGGCAACAGAAGCTGTTTCAAAAAAAAAAAAAACACGGTTACCTACGTTTACACGGCACATGAGACCGTATTGTTTTAGAAACGCTCCACAGCGTTTCCAAAAAGGTGCGGTTTTCATTAATTATTCCATTGTCATTTGAAAATGGAGCTTTTCGAAAACGATGTCGTCGCAAAAATCTGGTATTTCCCTGCTGGAGTTTTCCCAAAAACACAAATCCAAAATGACCGATATTATTGCGTTTTCAAATTTCTCCGGCGTAGGATCCTGCGAAAGAGATGGCGTAGTGTGAGCAGAAAACAATTGATACGTTTCAGAGTGCAAACGCCGTTTTCAAATTTCTCCGACGTAGTGTTGACGGCGGCCGGGCCTTACAGTTTTCCAGCTGCGGCGCTTAATCGGGGGCGCGAGCGAGCGTGAAAATGAAGTAAACGAACTTTCGTTTAAGGAACCACTTCCCCAGTTCCGTTCTCACAACCTGAAAACACATTTTTTCGGATGAAATAAGTTTCCTAAAGTGGTAATATGATTAAGGGAATTAAAATTAATCGACACCATTATGATTTGACATATCCCCCGCCAAAGTGGTTGAAATATAGAAGTTCTCAAATTATCTTAAAATGTGCTTTGACCAAATGAAGTGGCCTTTTTTAAGGAGTCCATCAGAAAATTTCAGAGAAATATTAGAACTTACACGCAAGCAAATAAAAATTACCAATTTGAAGAATATCTATTAGAAAAAGGGAGAAAAACACGGCCTGTTTGTGCCATGCTAGGCCAAGAGCCGGTGAGGCGGCAAACCAGAAGAAAAACTGGAGTACGTGCTTATATTGTCTGTCCACAGATGTTTATTTTTTTCTGTTAACAGTTATTTTTCTTGAAATGCACGGGCGATGTCTATCCCCAGCCCCACCCCCTTGCGTTTTAGGTCCCACGCGCCCGACTTGCGATCTCGACGAACTCAAGACAAAATATAGGGTCTGTGGACAGATTAGGGACACAAATAGATGAACACCATAACAGTGGAACCTTCCTTAAGCGACCACCCAAAATGTCATGCTTAGGTGGTCGCTTACGAGAGATGGTCGTTTACGAGAGCTTGGATCATATTGGGTTAAAATTTTGCCTCATTAGCATATCGTAATTTTAAGACATTTAAGGTTGTGTCTTTTAAGACTGAAAGGGTACAGTGTATGTGCATTTCTTCTTTAAATTTTTAAATGTTTTACTCATGTGAAAAGTCAATCCGGTACTTCCCATTGAGAAATTTCCTTCTCTTGCACTACCCAGAAATGTGATAATGTTACACCACCTTATTATCCAAGACGGTTTCGCTCCATTGTCTGTCTTAATGGTCGTTTACAGGAGGTTAAAAATAAAAGAAATTTTCGATCTTTAGCTCTAAAGTGGTCACGGTCGCTTACGAGAGGCGGTCGCTTACAAGAGGTTCCAAATATAGTGATATGACTTGGAAACTTTTGGTATTTTGGAAAACAGGTCGTTGAGTTGAAGAGGTGGTCGCAACCGGAGGTTCAACTGTATAAACAAGGTGCCGCGGTCTTGGATCTTCTCAGTGATGTTAGTGTTACCGTGCTGACTAGCGGAGGAATATCTTATCTTTTCTGACTGCACTATTCAAACATTAAGTGCTGGATTGTTTCCGAACTTTTTGAACTCAACAAACAAAACGTCTTCACAGAAACAAAATACATACCACTTACATGAACAACTTTCTGTGATTCCGCGTTATGGGCCAATAAACGTAAAATCAAGTTCTAAATTAAGCTTACTCAATTAAACTTATCTTACAATTATGTCTAAACTAATATGAGTCAGTGGTACCCCACAACATTATACTCCAGCTGGAGTTTGTCGCCGCAGACGCCTTGTGTGACTATAAAACATTTGCTTTGCGAAACTGACAAACGGCTAGAGACAATCTCGTTTTTGATACTTTTATTGAAATATAATCATAGCATTTCATATATAGGCTATTTGCAAGAGGTATGTCTGTTGCATTGGAGCTATGGAAATTTGTGACAACAAAACAAGCTGTAGAAACATTCTTGTTACATGTTTTCTTTGAGTCTCCCACGCTTTCACAAACATTTCCATTACTCTACAGAACAAAGGAAAGTATACACTCTAGCTCGTTTAAATCATTTTTAAGTTATGTTATGTCAAAGTGCACGGATCTATCCGTTGCTGTCTTCACGGCTCTTGGTGCAGAAGACAAGGCTGACGTAAAACAATACAGAACAAAAGGACAAAAAAACGAGGAAAACAATGAAAATAATTAATACAGGTTTATGAGGCGGCGCTCTGTTGTGACGTGCATGTGATGTGTCTTCTACTCCAAGAAGGAGACGGCTTCACCTCCTTCTGTGTTGTCCTTGAAATTCGCAGTGGGGTGCCGGACTGTTCCGATTAGTGAAACTATGTGATTTTCCATAATCGATCGGCTGTTTCAGACGTAGGTTGTCTAAGCCACTGAGAGATTCCTTCTGCCAAAACCATATACCTTTGTGGACAGCGCTTATCAACTCAGATCTGTGTAGAGGTTTATGTATTGCAGAGTGATACAATATACTTGTCATTTCTCTCAAAAGGTATTAAAAAAAAAAAAACGTTTTTGGAAACGTGCCTGTTTAAACGTAGTCCCATTTAGTTGGCGACGCCCCGCGGGTTTATGTTTCGTTATGCTTTGTTTCGGCTCAATTTCCAATTAAAAATGTTATTCTCTTCACGTAGGCATGCCTGCACCATTTCATTAGGTAGGTTTAAAGGAATACATAAGAAGATTTAAAACAAAGAAATAATTAAACATAAAGCAAGGTAAACAAATAAATAAATTTAAATTGGCAAATGAATATATATAAGAAATTAATTAAATAAATAAAAGCTCGTGTTGCACGCGAAAGACTAGACGCTTCTGTTTTTACTGTGTTTTTGAAAATCTATAATAGCTGTAGAGTTATGGGGTTACATCTCTCAAATTTATTTATAATAGCAAGTTTTAATGGATACGTCAACGATAAAAGCAATGTATTATTTTATTATTAAAGCGGTCTTTTATGCTAAAAAAAACAGGAATCACAATAGATCATGGCTTTTGAAAAGAACGAATTAAATTACAAGATAGAGTGTCGGTGCCAAGGAATAGACGGTGACAAAGCTAAGATGATAAATTTGGCTCGCTTCCTATCCATTATGCACACAGAGCGGACCTATGTTTATCTATCATCTGGCGCGAACCGTTGACCACAATATGGCGGGAACATGAACTTTCTTGACTTTATCAAGATTCCTAATCATGAGCTAATCATGCGCAGGCCGAGGTTTATTATTCAAACGCTTCTGGCGGCGAGTTCAGGGTGAAAGGAATCAAGTGATCTAAATTAGCTTTGTGAATACGAAAGCGAATCAATTAACTAAGCGACGGCACAAGGCAATCTTTGCTGACACCTTTCCAGCCTACCGATCACTCATTATTTTGTTTTTTCCGGGCTTTTGTTAGCTGGATTTCAGCCGCCTGGTTTAATAGAGTGACTGGAGAGCCATTGTGTGTGAAGAAGTCTGAGTACTGCAAGCCCACGATCTTTGGTAACGACAAACCGCGACAAACACACTTATTTTTGTGCTCGCTTTGCCGCTGCCGCTAAAAAAAAATATTATGTTACAGCTGGATATATTTGGCAGAACAGCTTGATGCTGTCAGAAGGGATTGAGCTTGAGATCGACTTTTGTACTTCTTCGATCTTCGCGTCAACCTTGGACGGATTAATAATGGTTATCTCAATGATCGTGTTGCAAACACAGACCAAACAATAGCAGTTTCCTAGGTCGTGTTAATGTTTTGGCAGATATTATTTATCAATTTCTCATCTGCTGTTTGGTCGGTTGCGTGCGTGACACTTCATCTTGTTTCTGGGCATCGGCTAAATATTGTTCGACGCCATCTGCTTATCATTCTCGTAAGCAGAGCACAGTTAAGATGTACGGCTTGCTTCTCGAGAACTTCCGCTGCGTTATATTAGAGAAATATGGCGAACCGGCTTGGAACAAAATTGTAGAGAAGTCTGGAACAGGACATCACACATTTGCCACGCATAAAATATACTCTGAAGATGTGATGGCTCGGCTTGTACAAGCAGCTTTGGAGGTGACGAACCATACTAGAGAAGAAATCACTGAAGACGTCGGACTTCATTTTCTGGGATTTATTGGCCAGTATGGCTACGACAGAATTTTAAAAGTCCTTGGCAGACACATGAGGGATTTTTTGAATGGTCTGGACAATCTTCACGAGTATTTGCGTTTCACCTACCCTAAGTTAAAAGCACCATCGTTTTTCTGTGACAATGAAACTGAGACTGGCCTGACATTGCACTACCGCTCGTCAAGAAAAGGCTTTCTCCACTACGTGATCGGTCAGATTAAAGCTGTCGGCCGATTCTTCTATCATCTTGAAGTGGATGTGAAGGTTTTGGAGTACAATGAAAACAACCACGGGAGTTACGCACTGTTTCAGTTGACCTTCGACAACAGCGTTTACATGGAGACCCGTCGACGGCCCAAACGGCATTCTGTTATCTCGCTCAACGGCGAAGCCGGGGACTTGAAGATACCGATGGATGTATTTTACGAAGTCTTTCCCTTTCATATTGTTTTCGATCGACAGATGGTGATTTCCAGCACTGGAAATAGTCTAGAGGCTGTGTTGCCAGACCTTCCTGGCAAAAAGATTGCTTCGCAGTTTACTTTGATTCGACCGTTCACGGAGTTTACATGGGAAAATGTAAGTCACTATTATTGTTAATACTATCTTATTTTGATTACTATGTAAAGTTTTTTTTGGTTAAATGTACTTTACCTGCTTTCATGTTAAGGTCATTTCAGCACCTTGGTCTGGCGGGTTTACCAGATTTTCACGATCAACATGGCCAATTTATTAGCCGGCATTACTTATTAGCTTATTACTCTTTATCCGTTTAATTGTTCGGTGTTGATAAAATCTATTTCCCAAGTTTGTTCTTCTCTTGGAACCAAATCTTGTTTTAAGCTCAAAATTATTGAAATTTTGAATTTAATTTTAAAAAAATTAAGAAAATAAACAGAAATAAAACTTGACAAATATTGATAAACATCCCCTCATACATAAACCATTATATTACCAGCTGCAAGTTTTTACTCAAATATATTCCCAGCATTCCAGATAAGTTTTCAAGGTAGGAATTTTAACGGGTCAATTCCCACTGCAATGCAATTCCCACTGCACCCACCAAATCATTAAAGCCGATACACATGAGGGGTTTTGCTCCTGGGTTTTGCTCCTGGGTTTTGCTCCAGGGGCACACTCTGGGAGCAAAGGTCGTCCGTGAGTACCAACGATTTCATGGGCGCAATTAATTATCAGAAGCAGAATTTCCACCCTACAAAATGCTCCACAATATTTAACCGATTAAATATTTGGGAGCAAGATCCTGGGGCAAATTGAACAAACTTGAAAACGCTCCCTCGTGTGTACCATAATATGGGGCAAGCTCCGACACTATGCTCCCCAATGTGTACCAGTCATGCAAATTGACTCTGGAGCATGCCCCTGGAGCAAATCCCCTGGTGTGTATTGGCCATTAGAAATTTTCTATTAAATTGTTGGGTCATATAGCTGATCTTGTCAGGTTTTTGACCTGAGACCCCTCACTTATCTGGCACGCTGTATTCTCTGGTTGGAAATAAGACAAGTGGCAAATGGTCCTCTTAAAGACACATGGTTCAATTAAACTAAAAATTGTGGAGGTGGTGGCTTGCATTCTGCCACAATTTCTTCAGTCCCCTCTATCTGAATTTTTTGGATAGACTCCTGATTCCTTTCTGAAGAGTCTATTCTTTATTTGGAATAGAGCAGATATTTTATGCTGAGGTGCAGTAGACTATAGTCAACTATCAAAGCCATATATCTGTTAGCAGACACCGCCCTATTCTAGGACATGATTGTCTTGCAGGGTGTGACTGAATTTCACTTGTTTTTCTGTAACTGAATTCTCTTTAAGTCCTTTAAGATGGACACTTATTTAGAGTGGCCAGCTAGCGCCACTTCCAACAGTGTTCAGACTTTAAGACAGTAACACAAACAAATTTGGACTTCCAAGACTTTCTTAGCCCTGCAAAAAAGCGAGACTGTGAGTTGCACATAACTGCTGAAAACAAAAAAAAAAAAACAAGACTACAATACCCATGAAATTTGATGAAAATTTTGCGAGACCCAATTGATTCTTGAAGGACCATTTACCACCTCTCAAATGGCTTCTGGGCTGGCCTTTACTTCTGTATTGTCCTTTTAATTTGTGCAAAGGCAAGATAATTAAAGGCTAGGTGAGTATCAACAAGTCATCTCAGAAGCAATCTCTCTGACATTCTTTTTCCACCATCACTTGTAACAATTTCTTTCAAGTATGTATTATGAACATAATTTTATGTCCAAAGGCAATTCTGCACAACATCATTATCAAACGTGATAAGGCAGTACTTGCTTAATCCAGTGTACCTTCATTAGGCTTGGCAGGCCAGGTTTGAAATGAGCTCCATTTGAAATTAATGTGCATTTTAGGAGCATGCCAAGTTGGCTTTAAGATAATAAGGTTCAAGACTTAAGTCACATTTAAAAACTTGTAGGAAAGCAGCTCTAACCAAATCTTGCTTGTTGTTATGTTAAGTCAGTCATCTGCAAGTGATATCTTTTATCCAAAACTTATCCAAAAATATGGATTATGGTTTGAATACTGTGATGTAGACACTACTGTTACATTTACCAAATAAATAGTAAATGTTGTTAAATCAGAAATAGTAAAAATTTATTTACAGAAGTCAAAATTTATACAATATTTCAATATTATTTATAAACTAACAGGATTTCATTTCAAATTTTATTGTTTATTCCATCTTCTTTGTTTCTGCCTAACTAATTAATGGATAAAATTAAAATCAAAGAACCTATTCTGTAACTTATTTTTGAAGGAACTTTGTCTTCTATTAAATATTTTGCATCAAAAATTATCCAAAGATGTAATTTTTGATTAAATTTATGAGATTGGTTTTATATCACTGAAACTGATACACCAAATATATTGCATCAACTTTTTAATTTGGTATTTTAAAATGTCTTTGTGGGGGTTGTGCTCTTGGTTGAAATTAATGCATGCACTTCCTAGTCCATTAAACAAAGTGAACTTTCTTCAATTAGTGCTCACTATCAAGCAAAAAGGTCTCATACTGTGGAAATGTTTTATTTCTTCTAGCAGAAAGTAAATGAGATAATGTCATTGACTATTCAGTTCTTTGAATTTGTAGGTACTCCCTGTCAACATGTGAGTGTCAATACAATTTAAACATGGCCTTATCACAACAGGAAGTAAACATAATGCAGATCTGCCAACTGAGTGTCGTTACTTAAGAACTTGATGGGTCAAAATTTAATGAAAAATGAGAAATTGATTTTAAATTTAGAAATGACTCAACTTTGTCATGCAAATGAGCTTTATTTATTATATATTTTTAACACTTTCCCCATAAATCCCTCCAATTTAACAGTAAGGTGTTAATAATACAATATATTTTTGTGATACCCACAAAATACCATATTGTCTTTAATACCTTCCTACCCGTTAAAAGATCACCCAGGGATACTATCATCCCAAGGATTCTAATCTGCAGCTTCCTTAATATGCTTCTTTCTTAAATTTATTTTATTTAGAAGCTGCAGTTAAGGTCATTCCTCACATCTGCATTGCGCATCCTTACTGCGCATAATTTATGGTGTCATTAGCGTGCGCTCGTGCATGCGCATATTGAAAACATGACGGATTTGCCTTGATATTGAGCTCTTTCAGTTGAAAAATGGCTCTAGCTCACCAACGAGCACGGGCACCCCAATTTTTTTTCCAGTCATTGTAATCAAC
>Ga0126339_10002494_pt1 | contig 13204 bp, 8 predicted proteins | sample OrbTmetagenome_2_FD_92532 | JGI IMG/M metagenome (GOLD analysis project Ga0126339, IMG submission 92532) | Coral microbial communities from Petempiche,Puerto Morelos, Mexico - Orbicella T R C metagenome | ecosystem: Host-associated > Invertebrates > Cnidaria > Coral | place: Petempiche,Puerto... | reverse complement strand
ATCTATTATCACTCTCTAACGGCTTTTTCCTTTGGTTCATTAATACAATATATGTTGTCGGATAGGTGCATGTTGGTGAAGTGCTGATCATTTTGATAAAATTTCGGACTGAAGTGTAAACAGCTGATGTATTTTAAGATCAGTCTGCGGGAAAGCCGCTGGTTTAGTATTATATTTAACTTATGTCTAATTAAGTAGGAAAACAGAAATTAATTTGCCAGTATGGCACGCGGTCTAGATTGCGAATACGTAACAAATCTCATAGATTGATTGAAAAAAGACAAAATATTATTTGCCTTATCAGTTGTTATCAATGAATGTTGCCTCAATCGGCCATGACCCCTATTTAAAGTTGCTCAACAAACTATGTAGCTCGACACTTCGCTCTTCAATTGCGCTTTGTTATGTATTTAATTTTACTTTCGCCAAATGAATTCACAACCCTAGACAATGCAACAAGGATTCGGTCGTAATCACGCTTTTTTGCAGCAGTGTTTGTATTGCAAACAGTAACCAGAAAACAAGGACGAAAAGAAAAGCAGCTTGGTTTAAGCTTTCACCTCAGTTTCATCTCATTGCAAAGCATTCATCACTTTTTCTAGCTTCAATATTCTATGCTAAGTGCTCCGTTGTATTCGTAGCGTGTTTCTCAAGTCGTTCTCACTTTCACGTGCACATGGTGTGTGAAGCGCATACCAGCTTTTTGTATTGTTCTGGGTCACTTGTACTCAACTTCTGATAGTTCGACTGTGGCTGGAATTCGCTCATTATCTGTTTTCAACTTAGCCCTTTTTGTTTTAATAGTCCTAAGCTCAAAATAAAACTCTTCAGAAATAAATTCTTAATATTAGCTCAGTTAAAAATAGCTAACTCTCCAATAATATTGAAAGATTTGGACTGGATAACACTATCCAACGGATAGCTTACACACTAGGGAATTAAAAATATCTGACTTGGCAAGCAAATGGCGGTGATTTTTATGGTCATCAATAGAACCCATACTTCACGATCTAAAGGCAAGCGCGTGGCCTATTTGAGGTATACGGTTTTTAAACGAGAATCAGTAATTTGGCTCGCTTTGGCCTTGTTCAAATTCATCGTTTGTTTGAACTGAATGGATTAACCATTAACAAAATTCACAGACCACTATAGTGGTGCTGATTTTTTTTAGGATATCTTATATTGCTTAGTCAAGCGAATCTGTGCACGCAATTGCTCTTAAAAATCTTAAACAGGAAAGTACCAATCAGAGAAAGTATAGATAATCTGTTATCCGTTCTAGTTTGGAAAGAAAACAATAACTGAGTGTTTTAAGGGAGTGTTTATTGTGGTTGCCGAAGAGGAAATACCGTTTTATTCATTCACTAACTGGTTCTTTTGTGCCTTCACTGAATTCTGTTGTCAACGATCTTTGCTCTGTTTCCTGGCCTTGGCGAATTTGACGGTTGTAAATCAAATTGTAGGCCCTGATGTATATTTTTTGTAATGTTTTCTTTCCTTTCGAGAGTAGAAGCCATTTCAGTGTCGGAAGAGGCTTTTAAATGCCGGGATTTGTAAATACTTGTTTATATCATAATAAACATTGTAGAAATCCATTGAACGTGAGTTTGTTTCAGACAGTGATTGTGAATGGGTTCTTAACGCAAATCAAGTTTTCATATCCGTGACAGAGAAAGGAAGAAGGCATTTTGTTTCCTTTTTTCTCAAAGGAAAAGAAAAAGTCGCCTTATCCTTTAGAAAACGGGTAATTAATACATTGAACGTAAAATGTAGGGTGTAAAACTGTAAAGATGGCGATTGCTGCTGCGTATCAAAACTAAATCATTCTGAAAAATTCAGCTGAAAGAAGCTTGCATCGTTATCGGTTCACCGAAACATTATTAGTCCATCTCTACATTTCCGAAACACAAAGGCACCGATCAAAACATCCAGGCTGTTTATTTCATAGGCTGGTTTCCGTCCACCAGAACCGTCCTTTCCTTCCTTTTTGTCCAGCCTCAATGCGTTTTTCCACTACGTAAGTGTATTACTTGTTTCCCGATGTGATCTCGTGCTTGTGTGTGGGCAGGATTTTGATTTCTCAAACGGAAACTGAACGCCCCACGCCAGCTGCCGTGCTGTAGCTTCATCATCGTTGCCTATCACTGTTAGATCGTGATGAGAAAGCAAAATGTTTACGAGCGTGGGCGAAGTGTCGTGTCATTGTGTCAGCGTCAGTTTCACTATCATTCCTCATTACATGGGTTTCCTGGTTCGTTTTGTGACTGATTTTGTTTTATTAGAAGTTAGATTTAATTCCAACACTTGTGCTAATTGTTGATGATTTGTTTGATCAAGCATACCGTATATCATAGTCATATCACGAATTTCACCGCTGATCAAATATTAACTCGGATTTACAATCAATATTTGAAGAAGTTTTCGTGTTTCTATTAAAAAGGGTTTTTCCCTTGTCTCCCTAAGACCAGCACGATGTTGGATACAATTTTCCTCGCACGTTCTCTCCTCCTACTCACGTCTTATAGCAGTTACATAACATTTCTACAAGGAGGTTTTTCCGATTGACAAGAAAAGTTCTTGAACCGAGTTTATTTCAGTAAGCTCTTAGACACGCGCATGTTTTAAAATGCGTCACTAACCTTATATCGGTCAAATACCTCGCTCTTGCCCTGAAGGTATTTCAGCAGTAAAGCAGATTATGTTGCTTAATGTTGGATTAATCTACCATTGACGAAGTTAATTGTTTTGTCGTACGTCATGACTCGACCGAATGTCTGACCGAACGTTCACGAGAACACGCGAATACAAAACACGACAACCATGCTGCGAAAGGAATTAGTTTCGAGAAGAAATAGCAACTTTAACTCCAGCCCGCAAATTTCTTAGCGAGAAATCCTTTCAATTGGGGGCTTATAACGGCTTGATATAGCATTTCCTTCTACACTTCGGCTAAATATAAACGTAATCTTCTTTAAAAGTGTCATTATCCATTGATGAATAATTCAGATACACGTCGTGAACTTCAGTGAGAGCAGAAATTTCTCATGCCCAAGCAACGCTGTGCTGGCAGTTGCCTCGAGCAAAATGATCGATCTATTTTGAAACATGCCTTTGCTTCCGTGCTCAGCGTGTTTTCAACAGGTCTTATTTTTAGGCGAGAAAAGAGGCGTGAAGTGTATTCAATGCGTGATTGTAACATCGATATAAGTGTTTATCGATCAGGCTGTGAGCATTTGATGACGTCATTGTTTTCCTTAAAAAGCCCACTCACTTGAGAAATAGCTCGTCAGTCATATTTTGAAGGCACGTCGCGCGATTGTTCCAGGTTTCATCGCATTCGAACTAACAAAACCTGTACGGTTTCTTTTGCATGATTAGTTGCTCTTTTCAGTGATTTTGAGGATCAGAAGCTTGGCTTAATTCAGTGTATACCACACAATGGGAAAGGTTGGTAGAGTGACTCTTGCCTTATTTAATTTAATTGTAAGATGTTATTTAATATACTGTGCGAATTGAATCAACTGGTATGGCGAGAGCGCTGCAAAACATATTAACGTAAAAGAAAGCATTCAAATTTTGTAGAGAACATAAAACTCCACTCTGGTCAGATGTGAGTATAATTACGTTTGCGGTTTTAATCTGCCCCTGATTACACATGTCTCCGTGAACGACAAGCTTTCTGAATTATGCCAAGCTACTCATTGATATTTTTAATTCAACTCAAACAAATTCATTGTCATTTGATGCGCACCAATTTTGTTTATTTTTTTTCCCTTTGGCAAGCTGCTCATGGTTAAAACTCCTTAGTCATTTAGTGGTCATATTAGCTTCAGAAAATTTTGAAAAAGCAATTTGAATATCGGCCTGTGTTGCGACACCTAATTTATATTCTCTGTTATTTTATTTCTTGACCTTTTACGCCCGACGAGGCTCTATGCGATAACCTGATAGCCTTTTTATTTCAAGTTCGGTTCGATATAATTGAGAAATAAATTGCTACTTTTGGCCTATTTTGCAACAAGGAATGGAAACCCTTTTAACATTGAGCTCTGACAACACGAAATGACGTCAGATGTCATCAAATGCGTCTGTTTGTGTTAGTTAATAATTAAATGTTATCCAATGCTAAATACAGCCTGATCAACGGAGCAACAAGCATCGGCCGATACCTCGTTGGGATGCCAGTTCTAAGGCGGCAAAACTGAATATTAATGCCGTGTTATCGCGATGTTTTTTTTTCTTTAGATGCGAGAGTGTTTTAAGCTCAGCATAATGGGATGCCTGCCATCTCGAAGACGGGACGACGAAGTTTCGCCGCAAGAAAGTGCGCCGGCGAAGAAAGCAGCATCTGGTAGGCGTTCGAATAACGAGGAAACAATAAAGCAAGAGAAATCCTCGCTAGCGCCGACGATACAAATGGTTAACGAGGAAACTTTGAAACTTTTACAGGAAATCGGCGAATTGAAGGTGTTTCAGACAGCCAGCAACGCGGATCACAAGAAACATATAGACATCCATCATGACATTATACTGGCCTTAGAGAACCCAACAAAAGCCAACAACGCCGTCACGTCACTGTCAAGCGGGGCATCGAGCAATGTGATATAAAACCGGTTTGGAAACCATTGAAAGTGTACCGGTGTAACAGACCATAAAAAGAACTCGACATTTGGAGTTGACGCATAAAATTTATTCCCGTCCGACTGGATTCGCTTCAACGCATGCCGAAAATAAAATTCTGACAAGGCGAAGCAATTTCATCAAATCCTGCTCCTAGTTAGTGGATATTTATCGTTTCGGAGAGATGTGTTTTTGTGGCTTTCATAATTACTGGCGATTTTTGACTGGAGGGCTTTTTGGGTGAACCGTCAAACATGGAAAAATTCGTGGACTCTTCCTTCGCGAAAAAAAAGCGGAAAACGATAAAGACAATACGGCAGCAGCTCGACGCTAGAGCAGAAGATTTTCACGGACGGATATCGCAAAACAAGAGAGCGTCGTTCGACTGGATTTTCTCCAAGCTGAAATATAACAAAAACACATGGACAGTCCACAGCACAAGTGAATATTGATCCGATAGCGGAGCAATTGCCGTCAAGGGGAACTATTTAGCAATGTTCATTTTAAGAATGGATTTATGTAATAGCGTCTTCATCGGAGAAAACCATTGAATTTTCAACAAATGCACCTTGGCAGTGAACTTAGGCGATGTAAATATACCTTTGTTTCATTAATATTCATATAGTGTAATGTAGAATTCTATTTTCCTTTAAACAAACAGACAGCATATGTTCATTCATTCGTTTTAGAATTCGAAACGTTCGCCAAATTTCGTTCGCGAGCCACCTTTTTCGTGAGGAATCACTCTTTTTATCAAAGTTTTTTTCTTGGCTCTTTTAATTTAGCATGGCTGAAATGCACACGGTTTTTTGTTGTGTTTTTCATTGGGAGAAACAGAATTTTCCAATCAACCAGTCTTTAAAATGTGCATTGTCATAACCGAGGATATTATTTTCGAGTTTATACAATTGCAGCAATGAAAGAATCTCTCGGTATATGGAATCACAGCGGCCATTTGCGCGAAAAAAATAAGATAAATAAACAAAAGTAATAAAAGAAGACGAGAAGTAAAAATTGTTGGAAACCAGTTGACCGCACGCGGGGAAAATCACCCCTACACGACTTACAATATTTGTCACACAGCGAAATAAACAGAACGGTGAAAATTAAAGGGAAAAAAAATTCCTTGAATTTGCATACAAGTCACATCGTTGATTAAAAAATTGTCAAAAAATACGAAAATGTATTTGATGGTCTGGCTGCAGTATTTCTTTGTAACTATTTATTCGTAGCAATGACAAGTCAGTCCCCTCTGTACAGATATATTGTGGATAATAAAACTCCGTTTGCAAGATCAGTATCATGTGTTATTATCTATCGAGCAAATGACTTTATTTTTAAGTTATTCAGTTTCGTTCTATTGGGCATCACGCAGTTGACAAAACTGAGGTCTTTTTTTAGCACTATTTCTACAATTATTATTAATTTTTTTTTTTTTCTGGAGTTTGACAATCTTTGGTTTGAATTAAACTTGACAAGCAAGCCAGAGGGACAATTACGTTAATATGTTTCTTGACTTTTTCACTAAACTGTGAACAAGGCATTTCTCTTTTTGTCTTTTATAAAGACGTGTTTTCATTTTTCACTCCCTCCCTTAACAAACAGAACATTTATGGTTAGAGTAATCTTCTTCTGGAGATTTGTTTTGCGAAATGATATCGATGCTGGTGAAATCAGTTGGAGAAGGGAAGGTGTATTAAATCAGGCAAGAAATTTTGTCCGCTTTTATGCTATTATTATGGGCGTAACGTTAAATTGCCAGCTTTCAAAATTATTTAATACATTTCTTTTCAGTACGTAGATCAGAAACTAATTTCTCCTAAAACTAGCATGTATAAGACTAAAAGTTGCGAGCGCTTATTTTAACCGTCGTGCCTTTAAATGGTTTTCGTCACGTACTCCTGTGGCTCTGTGTCACGCTGTACTGTATCATCGTCTGAATTTTTCTCAACATAGTGACATAAATTCAGTAAAAATGTTTATAAAATCAGGGGAGTGATCAAAAATTTAACTCGTGGCATAAGACAAAATTCTCCCGTCTATTTATAACAAAAAATGAGTGCGGACTTATGAGGGATAATCTACAAACTGTTATTCGGCGGCGTGAAACAATAGGAACAGATCCTTTTGTAAAATTATGAGGTTTGATTTTAAATGGAGCTTCTTTAAGGAATACAGGGTTTTAGTCCTGTTAATGATTACCTTCTAACATTTTCAAGTGGCAGGTGATGGCAAAAATATAATGTTGACTCGCCATCAAATTCTCCTAACTGGCATTAAAGGAAATGTATGGAGTCAGTACGGAGAATATATATTTGGATCTTTGGGCGATTGAAGAGGGAAATGGGAGAGGCGTCCACATGTTAAGCCAATTATGTTTCGACATTTGGTGGGTTCTATATGTGTAATTGTCTACGCCACCCCACAGACTTTGGGAAAATAATTCTAACTTTGGTAGCAACGCATCAATAATTTTTTTTCTGTATGAAATTATGTGGGAAAGCTATAAAAGTCGCATGTCCGATATAGGCAGGGGGCATCATGTGAAACGTGGACTTTGCCTAGTTGAAAACCAGTTGTGTGATAAAATTCAACCCTGTTCCAGGTGAAACGAGTACATGAACACACTTTGTAAAGCTCGGACTATATCTGAAAATGTCTTTATCGCGCATGTTTTGAGAATCCCTTCTTATAGAAGTTTTGCACGGCAACCCTGTTGCATGGCAGGAACAATAGATTCTTTTTGGGAAAAAATATTCTTTCTAATGCAAAACATTTTCATTGTCCCTGCCATGCAACATGGCTGCTGTGCAATACCTCTATAGAAACCGAACTTTGCATATATGAGATCGACTGTTGTAAATTTACTCCATGACTGCTCCAAGTCAAAGTTTGAGGTTTAGTAGTGGGATAGTTGAAATATTCCCTTGGTCTAAAAAGTGTTAAAATGTTACAAATGATTAATGAAAACGAGAGAAAAAAATCGGACATGTTGAAAATAAGAAAAAAAAAATCTGACGTATTGAAAAGGAAATTTGAAATATTCAGAGCAACTGGATGTTTGAAGCGTATATAACCACTTTATCGTCCGTTAATCTATTCCTGACTCTTATAGATGAAGCAGAAAAAAAATGTTCTTGTTATTTGGCTGTAATCAACCAGACGATGAATTCGGTTTTTCCTTCGAATTTTTCACCTGTTAGTTTTGTTCTAACAGCATAATTTTATTGCGCGTAAACAGCCTTCCTCATAGCTCTCTGCAACTTCTTGTTGTTTGTATGATAATGAAAGATAAAAAAACTGTTGATGGTTGAATTGTCTTTGACTAAATTGCTCAATCCATTATCTCATGGCACAATGTATTGGTTTTCTGCCGGAGCCAGTTATTAAGCAGAACACACCAGGTGGTTCGTCTATTTCTGACAGGCCATATGTTGTGGCAATGTTCACAATTCACTGCTTGAGGCAAACGCGAAAGCCCGCATTTGTGATATTGTGTTATGCGCTGACACGGAAAGCCAGCCGAATGCTACGCTTTTTAGAATAGTGAAGGGCATTTAAAAGGCCGTATGGTGCAATCTTTCGTCGTTTTTTTTTTCTTTATTTTAAGTCTTTCACTTTTGTGCGTTGGTTACTGAAATGAAGGATCGCCACAAAATTAGCGAGGTAACCAAATGTAGTGCAAATTTATTTCTATCCCAAACCAGAAATACTACTGAACAAGACCGACAAGTACAACAGGGTTCACCAAAGTATTGGCCCTTTCGTTGAAAATTGTCTTTACATTTTAATTCCACTAAGACATATTTAAACGCCTAATAGAACTTAGAAATTAACAGTTAACTTAAGAGGGATAAATTTGTTATCATATTATATTTTATTTTATTGAACATACGGGTAATTGGCTTTTTTCCAGTCCTTTTTTGCGAAGAATGTGCCCCATAACAGACACTTTACTTTAATATATTTTTTTTAACAAAATAATGGCAACAACTGAAAATCTAAAAGTGTAAAGTTTAAGTTAGCCATGCTTAGCCTCCCTATTTTGTCTTTTTGTTTTTTCGGCAAGTTTCTAGCAGGCTTTGACTTTTTTTTTTCCAACACGGAAAACCTCACGTTCTCTGAAAAAGCTCTCTGAAACAAAATTTTAATCAGCTCTCAAGAGTGACGTTTGTTTGTCCAACGCTATGTTGCTTGCGTAAATCATTACCTCATTAACCACAATTGACGTCAGTGTGTACGTTAGTGGTAGAATCATGCTTCCACCTGCAGCAAAATTCCATCCTAAAATTTCTTTCATGAATTTAAACTTCCTATCGCCTTAAATGCAGGGTCAAAAAGTACCTTTGCAGTACCGTAGTTCAATGAGAGGCTATAAGTCTTGGAAGTTAAAGGGGAAAATCCGAAAGACACCCCCTGGAAAAGCACTCCATTGTTGCACAATTGTTAATCTTAAGCATTAAACCAATAGCGTGATAGGTACAATAGAAGTGTCAGCTCTATTTGATGCTGTGATGGCCCGTTCCCATGGCGACGTCATTGAGTTATTACTCGTGTACATAGTCGCATATTAGAGTTCTTTCTAGAACTCTTATCGCACTGAGTGCATTTAAATCTCGTGTTTTATCCTTTAGTACAAGACAAGTGTCGTATTTGCTGTCTTCAATTTAAAAACGTTTTCACTTGCGGGATTGGTCAAAACGTGTCACGTGGCCAATTACGGAGATGAAGAATCCTATAACTTCCATTTTGCCCAATGCGGCTTGAGTAAAGTGTGCTTGGATTTTTTTTTTCCAAAATGAAGCTCTTCTCGCATAAAAAGCAATCAAACAATACTAAACGATCTTGGGTCAACTTTTTTTCAAGACCGAAAACTTTGAAAACTGTGTCCGCCGAATTTCATTTGCTTACTTCAACTTCATAATGACCAAGGAACATTTCTTTCCCGGTTTGCACCGATGCTTCGACAAAACACCACTGACAGAATGCAGATAGAAAAACAACAGAAACGATTTCCCCGACCAAAAAATTATGAACAGACAGTTACAAGAAAAGCACACTGTATTCGCGCGTTCCAGGCCCCCTATTTAACCCCATTCAAACGCCGAGCAGCTACACTTTATATGCGCCGTATATAGCGGGAAGATAAGCGCTCGGCCCAATCTCCGTCTGCCACGCAGGCCACCAAGTAGCTCCAGTGAATTATGGGTAGGCAAAACTGCTTCCTGTATCCCGTGGATAAAACTTGCCCTCGACCAAATTTAAAATTGCTGTTTGCTTATTCCTCAGGGCCTGAATTGAACAGTGGAGGAGAGTATATTACTGACATTTACCAGCCTATTCTCCTAGTGTTCTAAATTAGGTGCTGAAGGAAGTCGCGCAGTCTCTCTTTTGCTCTAAAATTCGTGGGGGACGCAAATGAACAGAGGCGTGTGGCGAAGCCGCGAGCCGCGAACAGCGTAGACGTCGTTGACGTTCTTCCCCGCGGATTGGATTTTCGAGCAAAAGAGAGACTGCTCGCTGTCTAGGGATGTGTCACAGTCCATAGGACAATATGACCAAATTATCTGAACTGATCTCCACGTTGTTCTAGTAACATCTAAGAGTTATTTTAGTAACTTATGATTTAAAGCATTTGATTTTTCTGAGGAGTAACCTCTCTTCACATTATCATTCATTGCAGGCTTTTTATTGGGGACCTCGCAGGACCTGATATGATTTACCTTCTGGAGTTCTTTAGAGTGCAGCTCAGCGTGTCTGTGCTCCTAGGGCTCGTATTCGTTCCCAAGGTATGGACTCCTCTTTAGGGAGAGCCTGTGTTGTTTTATCTGTTAGAGTTCTTCTAGGTCGCCTATTCTTACCAAAGCTATTAGACTGCCGGTCTTTTCTCGAAATCAGACAGGAATTATGAGGCGAGACACTTAAAACTAGAAGGGATTGGGACAAGACATGATGGGTGCGGCACCCAAACCCTTTTCATCCACATTGCCCTTTTGCGTGCGTGTTCACGGATAAACACTCGTCTGACCCTAAGAGGAAACACCGGCTGTCAGCAGTCTACAAAACTGTAGACCCCTCTTTGAAACGTCCTGTATCCGAATAACCAGTTCGAATTCGTCTAGGTCACGTGTTCGTTCTTAAAGCTCGAGGTCCTTTTGTTAAATGAGCTCACATGATTTACGTGCTAGGGTTCCTAGCTTGAGACCCTTTCAAAAAGGAGCCTATATAGTTCACCTGTTGGAATTTTAAGATATAGAATACAAAAAGACAGACTGTTTTGTTCTTGCCGGTGTATTTTTTTAATCCAGTGTCCAAATGTTCTAGGAGATCAGAGTCTCTTCTTGGTATTTCGTGTCGTCAGAGAATGAAAAAGATCCCAGAGGTCTAGGTTTCTAACCGTTCAGTTTCATGATGGCCGCCTTACTGCTAAGAAAAAAAATATTTACTCATAGCATGTTGCCTGTTGCAGCGTTTAAGGTATTTTTATTTGTGAACATCTCACGTAATTTTAGACCATCTTCTTTGCAGCTATAACTTCATTGTTAAATATATGTTGATTTTTTTTCTTTTTTTCTTTTAAACATGATATCCTTTTCTTGTACAGATTGTTCGTGTCATTAAGGGGCGTGGCGACGTATTTGACACAAGTGGTCGGATTGCGTCCGTAAAGGGGGCTGCTCTTAACATGACAGGGCAATCCTCAGAAGGGACGGTGAACTTGAGCGCTGAAAACGAGGACCTTAAGGTGAATATAACAAACTCGTTGTGCATATTATATATTTCTATGACACCTTTGGCCATATCGTGTTAAGTTGCTTATTTAGTTTCAGTTAGCATCCTATGCAGCGTGGTGATATCAAGTGAGTGTACTGCTCAATAGCATTCATTTGAATGGTCACACACCAGGGATTTATCCAAAGACTTGAAAGCCGTTAGCACCACCTTGTACGGCATAATAGATAGAAGATAAAACCACCTTGTGCAGCGTGATAAACAGTACCACATGAAAGTACTGCTTAACAGCTTTCATTTGAATGGTCACACACTAGGGTTTCATTCACAGACTTAAAAGTTAGAACCACCTTGTACAGCATAATAAACAGTACCACATGAAATTACTACTCCATAGCTTTCATTTGAATGGTCACATGCTAGTGTTAACTAGAGCTGCGTTGCACAGCATGACACACCATCACATGAAACTGCTACTCAGTAACTTTCGTTCGAATGTTAACGGCATTGTATCGCACAAGTACCTCTCGACATCTTTCGTTTGGTACGCCATTCTCCAGTCTTATTTTATTGAAGGCCAAAGACAACAGTACAACATGGATGTGCCGTGTGATGTGAGTGGCCAGTTGCAAATGAGGGCTTCGTTCACAAACTTTAACTTCTTGTAACTGATTCTAGTTTCGTCGTATTTTGACTTTCAGGAAGAGATACGTAAACTGTACGGTCAGCTACAGCAAATGAAAACCGCCAACATGGAAGCGGGAAACAGACATCTGGGACGTTCCGCTTCCATTCTGTTCGGCGGCTCCACTCCGTCACTCTTAAACTCAACCGCCAATAACAACGGAAGTTTGGCTTGTTTGGTTAATCCTGGGGCAAAGGAGAAGCGCCAACAAAGATACTCTCCCGCTGCTGAACTTGTAAGCGACTTTGTTTGACGAAGGCTTATCAAAGAAGGGCGCGGTCACAAATCCGACCGCCGTTCATACAAGTCCAACCATTTGTACATATGGATAATTTTTTTACGCCTAACTTTGTGGAAACGAACTTCCCAATCACCCTTAATCATTCCAATCATCTTTACAAGCATGATTCAATTATAAGACATCACTGAATCGCAGCTTCTCCTGGTTCAAGAACTTGGCATAGGATATCGAAAGCAATAATACTTTCACTTAAAGGAGCTTAGTCACGGCATTTTGAGATATGGCCACGCACAAAATTACATTTAAATTGAAGGAAACTTGAAAATGTTAGTTTACTAAGATAGAAAAATACCAAAGAGATAATAAGAAACCATAGAGGAACAAGGATGGTTGAGGATGGAGAATATTAACATGGATTGCAAACTTTGAACTTGAAAGATTTAGGCTAAACTTTTCAAGATAAACCGTGACTTAAACCGTGACTGAGCTTCTTTAATCATCGGTAATGACACAAATTTACCCATAACACGATGGCTGTACTCTAATTGGCGAACGAATGATGGGGAAGTTTCTTTAATCATTCACTCAGCTCCACAATCAACAGTATAGAAGGTACAATCTTGTTTGTTGATTAAATGCCGTGCTGAGGATCACCAGGTTTGTACTAGAGCTGAATAGAACCATGTAAAATGAATAAAATTGATTCAGATTTTTCTATATATTGTTCTTGTGGCTTCTTTTAGCATCTTTGTTCGTCTTCTTGTTCGGTCATTGGCCGTACTCCGTTACACAGCAGAGGCGTAATTGCTCGATTGTTCAAAGGTTTCCAAATGGAATCCTTGATTTCTTGACTGTTCGCTTTAGAAGCCTTGATCACTCAATAATGTTTTGTTTGCATGAAGTCTTGCTTTAGCACTTTTCCTGCT
>Ga0126339_10002492_pt1 | contig 13205 bp, 2 predicted proteins | sample OrbTmetagenome_2_FD_92532 | JGI IMG/M metagenome (GOLD analysis project Ga0126339, IMG submission 92532) | Coral microbial communities from Petempiche,Puerto Morelos, Mexico - Orbicella T R C metagenome | ecosystem: Host-associated > Invertebrates > Cnidaria > Coral | place: Petempiche,Puerto... | reverse complement strand
ATTATTCATGCTTACTCCCAGTTTCCTCTTGATTTCAGCTGAAGTGCCTGGCACATTTTTTTCACTTTGTATTGATGCGATTGTTCTCGCATGTTAGGTCACATTTTCCTTCATTGTTCGTGGTCCAAAAGGCTGGGTTAACACTAGAAAGTACCTTTCTGTTTCTTTACCTATAACATAAGACTTATTTTGCCAAATTTCTTGAAGAGAATCCTTAGCTGCGAGGAAATTATCTGGTCTTAGTTATTTGTGTACAGCTACCTGGGACAGCTACAAGCAGGTAGTCCGCTCATTACAAACGTGTAGATCTACCCGCTACCCGGCTATTATTGAAACCCCCGACTACAGTATGAGAGAGTATAGACTGAACTTACTTTTCCTTTGCCTCAGGTAATAAATTTGGATCATCTGTTGCAAGGTAAACCCTCCTCTGTTCCACTGCTTGCACTCTCTCTAATTTATTGTAATACAAGTCCACCCAATACATGTATTCCTCAATGGAGTGGAAGGCAGCCTCTGTGTTTATTTTATCTGTTCTTCTCACTTGAACCCTATGATTGTGACAGAAAATGAATCAAATGAGAACCCTTACTTTCTAAATTAGATCCAGAGATGCCAACAGTGCACTGTGAAACAACTTAGAATATTTAATTCAAATGTGGCTTACTCTCTTAATACTTTTTATCATTATTTTAAATTAGAAAATAGCTCCTGAAAGTATGTGTGCTGATTGGTCTAAAATTGTGTTTCTATTAAACAATTACATTATGAGTTTGAGGCTTTTATCGCGTGATAGTTGACGAGGGCGCAGCCCGAGTCCACTATCACGCATAGAAATCGAGAGCGAATAATCTAATAATTAGATATAAATCTACTAGGCGTTCAAAAGTTTACCTAAATCCTCTTCACAGACACTTTGAAAATGCCAAGAAACGGGCGTCATTTTGTTAACAAGGGCACACTGCTATGCTACTCACTATCTATCACAGAATAGACAGTGAGTAGCGTAGCCAATCAGAGAACAGCATGCATGATAGAACGCTGGTAGATTCATACAAAAACTTGATAGAAACACAGAACTAGCATGAGCTGTTGACATAACGATGGCATGAGCAAAACGAAACATTAGTGGAAGCTTGGGAGAACTCGAAAAAGCGACTGAAACATTTGCCTGTTGTCTCATGTTCCAACAGCATTTCTTGTTCTCCCGAACTTCCACTTGTGCTTCTATAACTCGCTTGAAACACGGAACATGTTTTCTATTTCTTACACGTTCAATCTGTTTTGTTGCATGGCCAAATAAATGCCATCTGTGGCCTTGTGCTTCGACATGGACTGAATAGGATTGGTAATAGGTGTGACAGCGTAAAGATTACTCAGTGTTTGAGTCCAGATTCAGAGAATTGTCCACCATCAAGCCTGACGTGGGCACTTCATTGTAACACTACTGCTAACATCTCTCCACCTAGAGATATATATCCAAGATATTGCACAGTGGAGCTTAGATATAAATTTTATTTGAGAGTGGTACAACAATATTTTACAAATGAGCACAGCGAGTAAAATAATGTTTTTTAACACAATCTTGAAAATAAAATTTGTATTTTCAAGCCTGCCACCACGGGGAGTATTAAACCTGAAGGGAGCACTATCTCATTCAAGGGGTCAAGCAATATTACTGGTCACTAGCACTATTGATCTGCCTAGGAACACTTGCAAATTGATACTTAGCACTATCAATCAGAACCTACATGTAACAATGGCACTTGGTGCAACAACACTAGTGACTGGTGTTTAGCTTTAATGATTGACCATTTCAGGATGACAATTGAAGCAAGTTTTTCACTCACAATTTGTTGCTAGCACTAAGAGTTGAGGTTGAACTCTAGTGATTTGTATTTTTTTTTTTACAAAAATGGCTCTCCATACTATCAATCAGTGTGTTATAGCAGCGTCTGGTGCAACAACACAAGTGATCAGTGTTTTAAAAACACTTTACAATTATTAACTCTAACCATGTCAGGAGGGCAACTAAAGAATGGTCTCCTCTTATCAATGATTTCTTGCTAATATTAATGACTGGATTGAACTCCAGCTATTATATTTTTGGTAAAAATGGTTCTCTATAGACAAAAGTCCTGAGAGCTTTCAGCCCTGAAGTCACTTCAGCATAGTGATGTGATCAGCCTGTTACATTGCAGTTTTCATAAATATTGAATTTATGGCCACCTAAGTTACAAGATGTTTAAGGTTGCTTCACCTTTTGTGTATGACTAACTACATGCTTTCAATAACACATTTAGTTCCTAACAAAACCTTTTTTTCCAAAGAGTTGTATCCACCATTCTTGAGTTACTGTGGCAACACTATTCACCCAGTCTCACTCAATGTAGCCATAATGTAAATGGCATCCTTTGAGTTTCAAGATTTGCATATTGACTGTGGTTAGCTTTTTTGTCAAGAATATCAATTATTCATACACGTGTCTAAATCAAAACAGAAATAATCTTCACTCGACATAAATATAATTTGTATGTTTGAGAGTGAATCGACATAGCAATATTTAATATATTTACTAAATTGAAATTTTCAAGTACAAAGATGGAAACATCATGGCATGAAAATGAATACTGAAATAATTTTGATAAAGTTTGAAACTGATACCCTCATTAATATTAATATTTGAACAAAAGTGAGAAACCCAAGGGATGCAATCAACACTTAATTCAAAGAATTGCTGCTTTTCGTGCTGGAGGTGGATTTATCTCATCTAAGTACAAAACATAAAGCTTTGAAAAATGAAACACTATAAGTTGAAACAAAACTTATCACCTAATATTAACTCTCTTAAAAGGGGCAAATATTAAATCTTGATAACTTACATGTCTTGTGTGAAAAAGGCTCTTAATTATCTCAGTTACTGGGCAGTTAAGAACCATTTTTGCACAAGACTTTTAAGTTATCAAAATTTTATAAACAATATTTTGTTCATCTCAGATGAATTAAGCTTCGGTGATTTAATCTCTTGGGTGAAAAAGTCCATGGATTTTGAATGAGTGATATATATATACTGAAAATAAATTAGATGTAAAGGTCCATTAATATATTCAACTAAAATATAATACTCTACTTTAAATTTCACGTATTATGTTTGATGCTTTGCAACCCTGGAGACACTATTATCAAAATACCAAAGGGGAAAAAATATAAGGATACCTTTTTAAAGCTTTTAAATGAAAATAAAATAACATAAAAAAGATTATTTTTAGCTCATAATTTATTAATGTTTAGCTAACAGCTGACCTAACAACATGTGTTTATTTCTAGCCGCTAAAAAACACAGACGTGAGGAAATACATATTAATATTCGAAATCAAAACTAAAATGATTTTCTTACCCAACAATGGGCTTCTTGAAACCAAGAAGGGTTCTTTTCTTGTCGATCTCCTCTTGTACCGGCGGTGCGTAACGAAATAAATACTTCGCAAACTGACCAATCCACCAGACAAATGGATGGCTATGAATTCGTTGAATTCTACCAGCTAAATCTTTTGGTACCGCTAAAGGCATGTAAGGCGGTCGTGGGTACAGGCTATCGACAATGGGCATAAGAATATTATTTTCTCTCGTCGAAGCGGCTCCACTCCAGCTCGCTAGATGGCCTTGATATGTTGTACAGGTTTCACTGACCGGTTTAAAAATCCCGTTCCATCCTTTAGCTGAATATCGCCATCCGACAGAGTCGATTATAAGCGTTCTTTCAAGACCATAAGCGACTATAAAACAATACATTAAATGGTGTACTTGGCATCCGTACCCACAACCTTTGTTGATCTGGCACATAAGTTTCTTTGCCGAATTACAATCTCTAGGATGTTGCAAGTAATGCAGCCGTCTTTGAACAAGATCGGTTAGTTCTTTATGCTCTTTTTCGACCCATTCTTTCTGACCATCCATCGTCTTCAACTTTTCGAAGTTCAGTGATAAAGTATGGTGCATATCTGCAACAGTTTGCACCATTTCACGAAGCTTTCTATTTACATTTTCGGAAGCAATTTTGTTCACTTTGCTGACTTCCGCACTTACAAAATACCATATTTCTTTCAATTCTTTCTCTGCTCTGCGTCTCGTAGTTAAGAATTCCTCGCTTGGCGGGGTGAAACCATGAGAGTTGGTCACAGAATTGATCGCCACTTCGGAGTCGCGTTTTTCCTTTATCACCGGTTGCTGATTTTCAGAAGCTTCCGCGGCGAGTTTTCGCTCAAGATCTAAATTCTTCTTTCTAAGCTGTCCCACTTCAATTTCTAACTTGTTCTTTTCAGCTTGAAGCTCCGCTAACTTCTTTTTGAGCCCCTCATTTTGATTCTGTAGTAGTTCCACATGTCTTTCTTTCTGCATAACCGCAGCTACATTTCGATTCGAATCCTCGGCCACTGACAGAAGCTGCCAGCCCATATAGCCCAGAATTAGCAGCCATATTGATACTAGAGCGAAGATATACTTCCAAGTTGTTCTTGTCATTTATAAAAGCCGAGGATAAGCCCTGAATCCTAACAAACTCTGGTTGTATTAAACAGACATTACCACAGCCAAGAGTTAATTCACGAAGTAAATTATTTAACTATTAGGAGCCAACTCAAGCTTAGAATAACCATAATATTTTGTAAAGAGCCCGAAAATACCCAGAAGCGTGTTCGTCACTTATCAGCGTATTTTAAGGGAGCAAAATGAATCTTCTTTCATGAAGAATCAGTTCTCTTTGGTCGCGACCAGACACCGGACGAAATCTTGAATTTCTTTCCCAGGCGTTACGTACAGGAAAGTGATCGCAAAGAAGTCTGGGTTTTTTTGCAGATCCTACCGAAATCTTTATTCGGAAGAAAACGATTGGTCCCGACTATTTCCGACTGATGCCGAATGCATGGTACCGTATCGCTTGCTACTAGTGAGGAAGATTTGATTTTCAAACTATTTTCGATTGAAAATTGATAAAGGGGCCTCTCATGCAGGTTACTGTTTCTAAATATTTTCGTCCAAGGCGCTGCTCGGCCACAGCAGTACGGCAGGATTTCAAATTTCCAATAAATCAAATTTCAAATTTTCCATCAGTAAACCACTCTTCGTCAGAACCAAACAAAACCAGATTGAACCCAGGTTTATAAAAGTATAGTATTGTTAAAAAATTTGAATTTTACTTCCCCCTTGGAGACAATAAGCTTGACCCGAGCTTTGTATCTTATTGACCCTTATCATTAGTATTCTAAAACGGACAGACATTGATAAGAGTGCAACCTAAAAGATGTCTTGATAAGTAAAAACAGCAAAAAGTTGGCGTTTGCCTCTGAACACAGCAACTTGATATCAGATTCCGCGCCTCATATACATCCCTTTCCGGGCCCCATTTCTCATGGGAGGCTCCACCTCAGTCTGTCTAATGACCTGTCGCGTCCAGCCCGCTTGCCTCTGATCATGACCCCAGATGCTGCTGAAAAGCTTTTTTTTTTCAGCCCTTTTGACGCACTGTTAGTCTTGGATCACCTAGTATCAAGAAATCGTTGGGTTGACCTTTCTCGTTTTTGCATATTAATAGATCAGTGCAAAAACAAGAATGAAGCGTATCATGAAACAGGGGATAGAGTGCAAAAGTACACCTTTCCACCAAGGTGGTAAAGGCGGGGGGAGGGGGGTGTTCTGCATCACGTTTCACGGAAGAATAAAAGGTCCTTTCACCAATTACGTAAATACCCGTTCCCACCATTTTCCATGATAGGATCTCCTGCCAAAAGCTTGATTTTTAGTAAACCCTTTGAATAAATAGGAGGAGATAGATTAAAAAAAAGATTATAAAAGTACCTCTCTGCCCATTTGAAAACAATAGATCCAGATCAATATTACTGACTTTGAGAAACTACGATTCCGTTAGCGCGTTTATTTTGCCAAAATCGCGACTTGGGACAACTTGCTCAAACTCTTTCGCTCGACTGTCATTCATCGGCTGTCGTCACTTCTAATCACATCTGCTTCGTGATTGGCTGTCGTTACCAACTCAAAGCGGCGTCATTTTCTGACACGTGCTCTAATCACGAGGGACGGCTTCATGGCGAAAGGCAACGGGGACAGCATGAGCGACGAAGAGAAAGAAATCGACATCGAAAGCGACGAGGTAAATTTATTGTTTCGTTGTGATGGTTAAGAAGTCACAAAAAACAACGTTTTTCTTCGAATTTGTTTGATTTTGTTTAGGAGGGAGCAGAAAATGGCGAAGAAACACAATTCATGACCCAGGTATGGCCCTATGTTTTGGTGTCAAATTGCGCGTGCAATTTTCCACATGGCCTTCGTTTCAAAACCACGTGTTTGTGTTTTGGACCTCTCCGTTTTCCTCAGATCTGATTTTTTGGATAATCGCTAGGCTTAGAAATCAGATCGACGTTTTTTGTAGTTCAAGTATCCTTTCAGTGTTCGAGAATCGGAAGGTTTTTTCGCCGACTCTTGCGTCACGCTATCGTTGGTAGCCCATGTTGTTGGTTCACTCTGGCCTGAATATTTTATGAGAAATGCATGTCCTAATCTGTCTGTTTGAAGAAGTGGGTTTTGCCTGCACGTTTATTTCACATTGTGACCAAATTGTGTTGTTCTTTATTTTTAGGCTGATAAAAGGGCACATCACAACGCATTAGAAAGGAAAAGACGAGATCACATCAAAGACAGCTTCGCACATCTCCGAGATTCTATTCCGTCGCTACAAGGAGAAAAGGCAAGATTGCGAAATTTCGTCTTTACATTTATCTCCTGTATTTGTTTTCTTTTTAGAATGTTCTACAAGAAGCTGGTGTTTAGCTGAGGAAAATGCTGAGTTTTGCTATATTCGTTCGTAAATCCTTCGCCTTTACATGCCTGTCCGGACGTCCTAATGGCATAACGTTTATCAATTCCAGTCCGCCTCAAATTTGTTCACTTTGGTTACCAAAAGCTTCCCACATTTATACCGGCAATTGATAGGATTAATCAAGATAAAAATATTTCACCGTGTGTGTTCAAAACTAAAATGAATTTTTTTTGCGTGTTTATCAGTTAACATATTATTGGTTAAATTTCACTTAGAATTTATGCAAATGCAAGCACTTATTTTATCTACTGTGGTGGACCTGCCCAGACAGACTGCAGGGTTCCACTTGTCTGAGCATGACTGGGAGATAACAGTGTTATTGACTGGGAAATAACAGTGTTTTTAACTGGGAGATAACAGTTTAGTGTCTGTGGGATGAAGGATGAAGTAGTACATGTACTTTAATTTAATTGAAATTTCTCCTTGTCAAACATGATTGCAAGTGAGTAAAGTAAATTCAAAATTTGTTTCTTTGTTTATACCTTTTAGTATTAATAATAGTTTTGACATCTTTTAATTTACTGCAGTTAAAAAGCAGTCAATTCAAAGCCCTGAGACTGTGAATGTCATATCATTGAATTCATTAGACCAATTAATTACGCACTCTCAAGCTACACTTAAAGTTTTGCACATTGCATGGGAACTGTTGAAGTTTTGTCTATTTATGGCTGAATTTACAAGGAAATATCCAACTGAACAGTATTGAATTACGTTGCTAGCCTGAGAGAAAAAAAGCAAGGTGAAAAGGCAGATGCTGTCCTTTGCTTGCCCAATGCGCAAATCAATTTTTGGGAGGAAAGGTTTGGAGGAAATTCAAATTACAGAGGTACTGCTAGAAAATAAATTACTTTATTATGATATACAATTAACTAGTTGTGTTAGTAATACATTTTAGGGGAGATAAATCACGAGAATGACATTCTAGTTAGTACATTGTAGTTACAGTCCCTCAAAGGGCACGCTAAAAAAAGATTTTTCTTTGTACTCTGTAGAGTGATATGTCATTGGTGTGAAATGTTTTGGGTGTAATCTCAGACGATTGCTTGTGATGTTGCCATGCCAATCTCATAGCAGATGTTAGCTGTGCTTTATGTCTAGTAATCAAAATATCTCTTGCAGGCGTCAAGAGCTCAAATCCTCAACAAGGCAACAGATTACATACAGTTTATGAGAAGAAAGAATCATTCACACCAAGTATGTACATGTAGAGTAACCTGCTGCCCTCTTGTTGTGAATTTAAGAAATAGAAAACATGTACCATGTCTCTATCAAGTTTTAGTATAAATCTACTAGCATACTATCGTGAATGCTGTTCTCTGATTGGTTATGCTACTCACTATCTATTCTGTGATAGCAAGTAGTGTAGCAGACTGTGCCCTTGTTGACAAAATGACAGTTGCCTCTTGATGTTTTCGAAGAGTCTGTAAAGGGGACTTAGATAAAATTTTGAATGACTATACTAAAGCAAAATTAGATTATTCGCTCTTGATTTCTATGCATGATAGTCGACTCAGGCTGCACCCTTGCCAACTATCACGCGATAGAAATCTCAAGCTCATAATCTAATTGTTTAATACAAACCCAAGTTTTGGAGAATGAGATCTGCCGTGGAAACACAAGCTGACAGGTGAGTGTTTCCACAGCTTTTATGAGTTCTCCCAAACTTTCACGACTGTTTCTATTAAACAATTAGATTACGAGCTTGAGATTACTACCATGCGTAGAAATCGAGAGCGAATAATCTGATTGTTTTAGTGTAAATCTACTAGTGGTTCAAAAATTTATCTAAATCCTCTTCACAGACACTTCAAAAATGCCAAGAAGCAGCCGTCATTTTGTGAACAAGGGCACACTGCTACGCTACTAACTACCTATTACAGAATAGATAGTGAGTAGTGGAGTCAATCAGAGAATGGCATTCATGATACAACACTAGTAGATTTATACTAAAACTTGTTAGAAACACAGAGAACACGTTTTCTATTTCCTTTAGAAAATACCGAGACAAAAAAAGAAGGCAAGTAGGTGAGTGGGGGCTAGAAATACTCCTGTAGCCACTTCATAATAAGGGATCAAAGATAAGTCAGGCCTGAAGGGCCACTAAGCTTACATGTAAATGTAAATGCAGAGTTTTCCTGTTAAAGTAGCTATGAGCAAACAGTGCATTTGTACAGAGGATCAAAGGTGAGGCTTGGAATAGTCATGCCATACATTTATTTTGTACATTTTTATAGGAAATTATTGATGACATTGTGTATTATTTTCAGACTGATATTGATGACCTCAAAAGACAAAATGGAATACTTGACCAACAAGGTATGGCTCTTGTTTTTGGAAAAGTTATATGTACCTGATGGTCAGAAACATTTTATATGATGTTAAGGTATGTCTTTCCACTCTTTGTCCAACTGCAACTTACCCTTCATCTTGGTCAGTTTTACCACCGACGTATAATTTTAGATTTTGTGAAAACCTGATTGCCATTTATAGTAGTAGTATGATCAGAGGAAAGAATTACTGTGTTGAGATACTCTCAAAATTTAGCACCAGCTACATGTAGGTATTTACTTCATATTAAATAAGATTAAAAGCTGAATTTTTGGGTAAATATTTTTCCAGGGCTGTCATTAAGTTTTGATTCATCTGTTGTTACTTTGTTACTTTATGGGTGAATTGTATCAACTACAGCCCAGCTAAGTTTCACCCGTAAGATCAAGGGCACATCGAGCATGCTCAGCCATAACAGGTGGTACGGGTTACGGCCTTTATTGACAGCCCTGTCTCTTTTTTTTACTACAGTTCGTGCACTGGAGAAAGCGCGAAATTCAGGACAGCTTAGCATTGACGCAACAGCAGCTCTTCTGACAAGTACCGACAATCTGCTTAGCTCATCACCTTCTGGAGATGGCCTTCTGGAAAGCCAGCTAAAGCAGGACCCCAGTTCACCTTTATCAATTAAAGTCGAGAACAATAATGCTGAGCTAACATCGGATGACGAGTATAGCAACAGAGCGAAGAGGAGAAAACGTGACATTTAGCATCTAGAACATGTGTTTTTAGCAGAAGGGTTTTTTAAATCTGGTTGAAGTAGTTACACAATGACTATCTAGGGCATGTTAGGGTTTTTCTTTCTTTTTTGTTTACAGTAAACAGCCTGGACATCAAAGACATGAACTTTGAGGAATTTTGCAAATTGCCTTGAGTGGAGCATCAGATCTGTAATCTAGCTTGGCAGTAAGGGTAATGGACATGCATTGATGCAGCAATTCACATGTTGTTCAGAATTCAGTGGTAGCTTAATTACTTACTGTCCTGTATGCCTGGCAGCACTGAGGGCAGCAACAAAGGTGGCATGTTTTCAGAACCCATCTTGCTGACCTGGCAATTGATTTTGTTTGGTGATAGTCCCCCCAAAAGTCTCAGACCCATTGTCCATCAAATTGAATGCCAAGCTGTTCATTTTAGCATCAGTTAAGAGTTTCCTTCAAACTAGACGTGCTCGTGTTCATGCACTATGCAAGGTCTGGACACACAACCCTGAAAAATAGTAGACCACTAAGGAACAAATGAATGTATATTAGAAGCCATCTGTCATATTCTGCCTCCTTTTGAGGATCTGTGAAAAGCAATGAATGATAGATAGTGTGTTTGTATTGATTTTGTCTTTAACTAGTAAGCTCAGTCTGTAATTTGGTAACAAAAGTATCATCTAAGCAACAAAGATTATCCATGGAATTCTCTTGAACTAACACTTACAAATGCTATACTGGAAAGTCGATATAAAATGTTTTGTTCTGGTGACTTTATTGACTTATCAGCCGATAAAGTAAAAGTTAGTCTTAGAAAAGAAATGTTGTTCACGTTAGTCTATTTGCTACTTACCTTTGATCTGAAAACAAGCTTACTAGGCAGTTATTTTCATACCATAAGGTCAGTGACTTCAGCAACAACTAGCTAAATTTAGCAATTTGGTTTTCCCAAGATTGGTGACTATTTTATTTAGCATTTCCCAACATTTGCTACCTGTTTGATACAGACATCACAGGGACACAATGTGAGAATACATGTTGCAGATGTCTATTTTATTGGATTAAAGACTAAAATAATGATATAATTTGAAAGCAACCAGAGTGATGTTTAACATCTTAACTATAACTCCCATAATTATACTATGTAGGAAGATTTACATTTTTGACTGTACAATTAGCATAATTATAATAATAATCATAACATAATTATATAGTGCAACGATGATAACCAGTTTCTGTAAAGTGAGTTTAAGTTTGTATGAGATTGAGTCACTTGGGTCACAGAAAAATGTCTGCAGTCTGTGTTAACTGGTGTCTGTTATAACCAGGCTAATGAGAAAATGATTATGTGCATGGGCTTTTCATTGGGACAAGCAAAGCTGTCCATAATAAGCAGGTGTCTGTATTAAGCAGGTGGCAGTAAAAAAATTCCAGTATACTTAATTTTGCAATTGTTGCATGTTCACCGTGCTAACAGTAGGATCCTTAAGATTGCTTACATACAGCACAGCACTGAGGTCCTTTAAGTTAAAGGAGACCTTCACTCCCTAACATTTATTACCATGACAGAAATGTGACAATGTGACATTGAAAGCAATGTGTACATTTGTCATCGACAAACGAAGAAGAAGGGGGGTTGTCTTGGACAAGTTTCACCTTGTCCCCTCTAGCGATCTTTCTTTATAGAGCTTGAAATATTCGAACTGCTAGTACGTAGCGAGGCTAGGAATGGCGTTTATGGCCAACAGCAATAAAGAAGCTTTTCCTGTTTCTTATTATGCTGTACCGGAGATTTTTTGTATTTTTTGTGTTGAATTTATTCAAGGCATTTAAGGATTAGTGGAAAACCAAACTAAATCAGAGGCAATTTTTGCTGTTTGTTGTAAGCGTAATTCTTACAATCTCTTTTAAAACTGTTTTAGAGGATTATTAGTAATAATATTATTTGTGGGTTTCAGTTGTCAGTACAAACTAGGATTTTCGATGGCATTATTCTTTGGTGATGTTTCTGGGTTTTGTTTATCATTATAACAGTTTTATTAATTTACAGCAACAACATATCAACTACAGTCAAGCCTGTATTAATCAGACCCCATATTAAGTAGACGCCCTCTATTAAGTAGACAGCAATGCAAGTCCTATTTTTTCCCCTCACATTTACTGTAAAAAAATACCTGTATTCAATGGACACCCTGATTGAAGCGTATGTCTATTACCTAATAAATCCTTCATTTGTCGAACAATCACATATGCTTGTGAATGTTTATGGAAAAACGGTATCCAGAGTTACCTTGGGTTTGCGGAAATGATGTTTGACTGTTTCAAGGCTGTTTAATACTTTTAAATGACCCTTTAAAGACAAATTCCAAGAGAGCCTGTTTTTAGCCGATGCCCTGTATAAAGCAGACATCGGCAAGGATCCCAAGGGTGTCCTCTCGATGCAGGTTTGACTGTAATGTCAATGACTCAGCTTGAGCTTGGAAAGTTTATCCATTACTTAGATGTATGTAATCAAGGTGATAACAGCAAAAGTTCCTATCTGTATGTAATGATATGGAGTTATTTCACAGTGCTTTCTAATTTATTTCTTTTTGTTTCTTGTACATTTTGTAAATTATTTCTGACATGAATTTTGAATCACAGGTTCAATATCAAAACAAAAGATGATCAGGTACTGCCTAGTTATGATCTGTATTTAATTGATACGACTCAATAGTAGCTTTACAGCATCTTTGTTATGTAACTGTATGTGACTACATAGCATTACAAGTGATTGAAAATATAGTATCTGTTTTATTAGCAAAGTATTGACTGGGTACTTTCTTTGCTTTTGATTCCTTATCATGAGGAAGAGGTGCAGTGGGAGGGGATTTGTCAGGCCATAGAGAGGGTAGCAAAGGGGGAGTTGTGATTTCATTTCACACAATTTTAAACAAAATTCAAGCATAACATATACTTTTAACCACTTATTACAATGTGGATGCACGATGGCCTGATGGTTGGTGCACTCGACACCGGATCAAGCGGTCCAGGTTCAAACCCTGGCGGGGTACATTGCACCCATACCAGGGGTAGAAATGGGTACCAGCCAGTTTAACTTAATGCTAGTCACTTCATGCTACAGAAACTGGGATAAGCTCTGGCCTGAAGGGCCATGTGACTCATGGTATGCAGACTTGTAGCAATGGTCTCTAATTAAGAAATATTAATTCACAAATGATGTTTTACTTTGTTTTTTAGTTGCTATTTAAGTTTTTGCTCTCATATTTGTGTCAGGCTTAAACCCT